>Ga0105237_10000729_pt1 | contig 45381 bp, 39 predicted proteins | sample KBSC24metaG_FD_81520 | JGI IMG/M metagenome (GOLD analysis project Ga0105237, IMG submission 81520) | Corn rhizosphere microbial communities from Kellogg Biological Station, Michigan, USA - KBS C2-4 metaG | ecosystem: Host-associated > Plants > Roots > Rhizosphere > Soil | place: Michigan, USA...
CGGGTGATTTTGGCGGAATCTAAATATAAACCTAGATAGCTGGTGAGACAGGTTTGCGCCCCAATTCGCGCATCACGCGGAAATGTGAGGTAACAGCGCGAGCCATCGTGGGGAATTCATGATAGGCAATGCCAAAGTCAGCGCAGGTTTGCCTGAGGATACGGTTGATCGCCGGATAATGGATATGGCTGATGCGGGGGAAAAGGTGATGTTCCACCTGAAAATTCAGGCCGCCGACATACCAGGATATAATTTTATTCCGGGGGGCGAAGTTCGCGGTGGTCTTTATTTGATGAATGGCCCATTGTTCGTCAAGTTTCATCGTTTCACCGGCCTCGATGTGTACGAATTCGGCGGTCTCTACCACGTGCGCCAGCTGGAAAACAATGGCCAGCACGAAACCCAGCGCCAGGTGCATGATCATAAAGCCGAAGAACCAGGTTTGCCAGCCCACAAAATATACTGGCAGCGCTACGTAGAATAATGCGTATAGCACTTTGCTCAGCCAGAAGATGCCGTGTTCTTTTGCATTCATCTTTTGCAGCGGCGTATTCACCACTTTCCGGCCGAAGTATTTCACAAAATCAAGTACGCTGACCCATAGGAAGGAGGAAAGCGCATAGATGAGGACCACATAAATATGTTGATAGCGGTGTGCAGGCTGCCATTTTTGAGTGGTGCAGCTGCGCATGAATGGGCTTTTTGCAATATCATCGTCAAGGCCATCCACATTTGTATAGGTGTGATGAATGACGTTGTGTTTGAATTTCCAGATAAAGGCGTTGCCGCCCAGTGCATTCAGGGTCAGGCCCATCAGATCGTTTACCCATTTGCGGGAGGAATAGCTGCCGTGGCAGGCGTCGTGCATAACGTTAAAGCCGATGCTGGCCAGGACAATGCCCAGCAGGACGCATAGGGCGATGCCAGTTGTCACAAGGGCCATAGGACTTTGGGACAGGGGTGAGAGGGTGGCAGCCGGATGAGTCAGGGGCGTGAAAGGGGCGGCGGGATGGGTAAGAGCGGATGCAGGGTGTTGGCGGAACAGCAGCAGCAGGCTGCAATAGATAAGGAGGGCAGCGGGTATCAAGGTGCCTGTTTTGGCATATAATTTCCAATTGCCCGTCTTTTTCAATTGATGAGTGCTAAAATGCTCTTCTACGGCCGATTTAAGGGTAGTATAAAAGGCATTGCTTTTGTTGTTGAAACTAAGCTTTGTCATTTGCGGACAAGGTAGGTTATTTAATTCTTTCTTTTAACAACTTTCGGGCCGCTTGTATCTCGGTGATATCTTTAAATGAATCTTTGGGGATCATGAAAAAAGAGCGGGCGTTGAAATAAACATGGAAAAAATAGGCGGTTTCTTTAAATCCGCTAAAATCGTTCCAGCCCCATAGCTGGCTTCCTCTTTTCGTCTGGAGCAGGATGCCGCGTTCTTCAAGGCTGAGGGTGAAGGTATCCTGAAAGGTGGCCGATCGTTTGTAGATGCTCAGGGGCAATAGTCTGCGGATGGAGATCCACAATATGATCCAAAGAAGCGAGAACAGCAGAAAGGGCAGGGCCTGGATCTTTTTAAGATAAAATAAGACAGCCGAAAGAATGGCAAAAACATTGATAATGATAGCCATGATCCTGATCTCGGGTCGGCCGAAAAAATGGCCACGAAGTCCATCCAGCACTTGTTTCTTGTCGTAACCGAATTGAATAGTCATTGGGCCAAAAGTAACCAAAAAAGGTGGACAGTAGGTTCGCGGGGAGCCCTTTCACGCCAAAAAAGCCATCTGCGTGACGCAGATGGCCCAAAAAATAAGTTTGCCCTAAACCTTTGTTTTTTAGACGTTAATTTTAACGAACATCCCGGCAATGGCCATAATGATGACTTGCGGCTTCGCCGGGTGTCACGCTATGACTACAGGAAAATAAAACAACGGAAGAAAGAATTACAAGGGTAGCGACCAGGATGCGTTTCATGATTTTCAGTTTGGGTTATTGGATTAACGTATAAAACCGGATAAAATTACATTATACTAGTTATAAATATACTTGTAATTTCTAATGAAAGATACACTTAGATGGCCGTAAAAAATAACCGTTTTTTAAGCCGGGGACGGGCAATAAGCCGGGTATAAAAAAATTCCCCCATAGAGATGGGGGAACGTAATTTATGGTTAAATACCGTCCGTGAAAACTTTTTTTTCTCAGCTACATCCCATGCTGTTGCCGCAGTTGAGGCATTTATAGCAGGTGCCGCTGCGGATGGTGATGTGGCCGCAGGTGTTACAGGCGGGGGCGTCGCTTTGCATGCTTCTGGCTGCCGCATTCATAGCTTCCAGGCCGTTTTCCGACCTGCTGATGGAGCCTGCCGCTGCTGCCCGGGCTGCCCGTGAATTCTGGGGATGCGGGGCCGGGGCTGAGCCGTTGGCTGGGGCCGTACCGCCGGCTTTGGCTACGATACGCACGTCGCTGAGTTCGGGGGTCTTTTTGTCCAAATCGGGGGAAGTGGGTATATCCCAGGCGTCATCGCCCGTATTGCCGACTTCGGGACGGTCGAGCACGTGAACGAGATCGGTCCGGTTGAGGTATTCATAAGCCAGCGACCGGAAGATGAAGTCTACTATCGAAGTCGTGCTCTTGATATTCGGGTGGTCGACCATACCGCTGGGTTCAAAGCGGGTGAAGACGAATTTTTCTACAAATTCTTCCAGTGGTACGCCATATTGAAGGCCAATAGAAATGGAAATGGCAAAACAGTTGAGCATGCTACGCATGGTGGCGCCTTCTTTCGCCATATCGATAAATATCTCGCCTACTGTTCCGTCGCTGTATTCGCCGGTGCGCAGGAATATCGCCTGACCGTTGATCTTTGCCTTTTGGGTAAAACCGCGACGTTTGGCCGGGAGGGTACGCCGTTCGACGATGGTGGCGAGGGCTCTTTTTAGTTTAGTATCGGGAGATGCCTGCACGCGTTTTTGGACCTCTTCGAGCAATTCCTGTACCGTCAGCTTGCTCATGTCCACAATATTCGTTTCGGCGACGGGTTGCGGAGCGGGGACAGCGGCATCGGCCACTGTTTCTTTTTCTGTCCCGGTGTCCTTTTTCTTTTTATCAGACTTCGTGCTCAGCGGCTGAGACAGTTTCGATCCGTCGCGATAGAGCGCGCAGGCCTTCAGCGCCAGTTGCCAGCTTAACATATACGCGTCGGCAATTTCTTCTACGGTGGCCTCATTAGGCAGATTGATCGTCTTGGAGATGGCCCCGCTGATAAAGGGTTGTGCGGCGCCCATCATCCGGATATGTCCGTGGGCGTGGATAAACCGCTGGCCTTTTTTTCCGCACTTGTTGGCACAATCAAAAACGGCAAGATGTTCATCCTTGAGGAAGGGAGCTCCTTCGATGGTCATCGTACCACAGACGTAGTCGTTGGCTGCTTCGATGTCTGCGTCAGAGAAGCCCAGTGCTTCCAGCAGGCTCCATTCAAAATTATAATACTGGGCGGGTTTGAAACCGAGGCGTTGCAGACATTCTTCGCCGAGTGTGTATACGTTAAACACGAAGCCGACTTCGAATGCTGAGCCGACGGCCGCATCCAGTTTCTTAATCTCTTCAGCGATGAATCCTTTTTCGCTGAGCGACTGATGGTTGATGGCGGGAGCGCCGGCGAAAGTGCCCGATCCTACCGCATATTTCACGATGGTGTCGATCTGTTTGTCGGTATAGTGAAGATTTTTCAGTGCGGTGGGAACCGATTGGTTAATGATCTTAAAATAACCGCCGCCCGACAGTTTTTTGAATTTCACCAGGGCAAAGTCCGGTTCGACGCCGGTGGTGTCGCAGTCCATCACCAGGCCGATGGTGCCGGTGGGAGCAATGACGGTAGCCTGTGCATTACGATAACCATATTTTTCGCCTAATTGCACGGCTTCATCCCAGGCCCGGGTAGCGGCCTTCAGCAAATAGTCGGGGCAATATTTTGCTTTCAGGCCCTGGGGTTTGATCTCCAGTCCTTCATATTCATCGGCATCGTAAGCGGCGAGGCGATGGTTGCGCATGACGCGCAGCATGCTTTCTTTGTTTTCTTCATAGCGGGGGAAGGCGCCCAATACACCGGCCATTTCTGCCGAAGTCTTATAGGCGATGCCCGTCATGATCGCAGTGATCGCTCCGGCGATACCCCGGGCTTCTTCGCTGTCATAGGGGATACCCATGATCATCAGCATGGATCCAAGGTTGGCATAACCCAGGCCCAGGGTGCGGTAGTCGTAAGAAAGCCGGGCTACTTCTTTCGAGGGGAACTGCGCCATCAACACGGAGACTTCCAGTACGGTGGTCCATAAACGTGCCGTATATTCGAAACCTTCCACGTCGAAGGTGTTGGTCGTTTCGTTGTAGAACCGGCGGAGGTTGACAGAAGCCAGGTTACAGGCCGTATTGTCGAGGAACATGTATTCCGAGCAGGGATTGGATGCCCGGATAGGTCCGCCTGCGGGGCAGGTATGCCATTCGTTGATGGTGGTATCGTATTGTGTGCCGGGGTCAGCGCAACGCCAGGCGGCATAAGATATCTGATTCCATACTTCGCGGGCAGGGAGGCGTTTCATGACCCGGCCGTCGCTGCGGGCTGTCAGTTCCCAGTCCTCGTCTTTTTCCAGCCGCTGGAAGAAGCTGTTGGGGATGCGGATAGAGTTATTGGAGTTTTGTCCGGCGACCGTTTTATAGGCTTCTCCTTCATAGTCGCTGGGATAGCCCGCGGCGATGAGTGCGCCGACCTTTTTTTCTTCTTCCACTTTCCAGTTGATGAAATCCATGATCTCCGGGTGGTCGAGATCGAGACAGACCATCTTGGCGGCTCTGCGGGTGGTGCCGCCGGATTTTATCGCCCCTGCGGCGCGATCGCCTATCTTTAAAAAGCTCATCAGTCCGCTGGATGTTCCGCCACCGCTGAGCTTTTCTCCTTCACCGCGGATATAAGAGAAGTTCGTCCCTACGCCGGAGCCATACTTAAAAATACGTGCTTCGCGTACCCAAAGGTCCATCAGGCCGCCTTCGTTGACGAGGTCGTCGTCGACGCTGAGGATAAAACAGGCATGTGGCTGGGGGCGTTCGTAGGCTGAGGTAGACTTTTTCAGCTGACCGTCTACGGCGTCTACGAAATAATGTCCCTGGGGTTTGCCGGTAATGCCATAGCTCTCATGTAAGCCTGTATTGAACCATTGTGGGGAATTGGGCACACAAGCCTGGTCGAGGATGGTATAGACCAATTCTTCATAAAAGACCTGGGCGTCCTTTTCGCTTGCGAAATAACCGTACCGTTCGCCCCAAACGCGCCAGCAGTTGGCCATACGATGGGCAACCTGTTTCACCGAAGTCTCGCGTCCCAAAGAACCATCCGGCTGGGGAACACCCGCTTTTCGAAAATATTTCTGGGCAAGAATATCTGTAGCAATCTGGGACCAGTTGGCGGGCACCTCTACATTATTCATTTCGAACACCACTTCACCGCTGGGGTTGCGGATCACGGAGGTGCGATAATCGTAGGCGAACTGATCGAATACATTGGTATCTTCTTTGGTGAAGCGGCGGGAGAACTGCAAGCCCTTCACAGATTGCTTTTTCGTTGCCATAAGTCAGTACCTTAATTTATTAGAAATGTGTTTAAGAAAATAGTTTTGCGGCGGGTCGGAGGTCAACGAAAATATTTTTTCAACCTGACATTTCCATACCTCATTTTTCCACCGAATGTGCAAAAATGAAGGCTAAATTTTCGGAACTCAGGCGGGTTGGGGGTGGTACCCAGAAACCCCTGTTAATAACAACAAATTTATCATTTCGTTTAGACTTTATTGCTTCTCTTTGGGTATGCTAACCAAACAGATTAAAACGCTGATAGTCAGTGTATTATTTTTTTGCGGTGTTATCCGTCCCGTTTTCGCCCAGACACAATTTGCCGGGTGGGCGGGGACCTTTCAGAATTACAAGTTATCGCCTTTTGCAGGGGTTTATTTCGATGTGCAATGGAGGTCTACCGACCAGGTGAAAAAGATGCATGCGTTGTTGTTGAGACCGGGTATCAATCTCTATTTTACGCCGAGGCTGACGGGTACGGTCGGCTATGCCTATATTTCACAGCAACGATTCAATTCCGGTGTCGAGGGTTATCTGCCGGAGCATCGGGTATGGGAGCAGTTGATGTATACGCATCCGGTGAAGTTTGGGGCGGGGCATGCGGCGGCGTCCGACGCGGGGCGTGCGGCGGGAGCGGAGGCGGGCCATTCGGCGGGAGCGGCGCATGCGGGGACCGAACATTCGGTTGTTCATCACCGTGCGGTGCCTACGCTGACGCACCGGCTGCGGCTGGAACAACGTTTTCTGCCGCGGCATCATGTTGAAGGCAACGACCTCGTGCGTGACGGGCATCGTTCCGCGCACCGTCTCCGTTATTTCTTCCGGGGCATCGTGCCGTTGAGCAGCCAGCAGGATCAAACGACTGCGGCGGCGGGGTCTGGCCCGGTGAGATCTGCTGTCTTCGCCAAAGGTTTTTTTGCCGCTGTCCAGAATGAGATATTCTTCAATATAGGCGACAAGTCTGCCGTCAATGGCAAGTTATTCGATCAGAACCGGGTGCTCCTGGCAGGCGGGTACCGGCTGAGCAAGCAGTTCGATGTGGAGCTGGGGTATATGAACCAGTATATCAGCGGCGCCGGCAGTGCCTCTACCAATAATCACATCGTGCAATTAGCGACCTATCTGAGGCTGTAACCTTCATACTTGTCTTTTGCCTTCGCCGGGCGGGATCACGATGTCCATTTGTTCGGGATGTTTTTTTACCCAGGTGAGCACAAAGGGGCAATACAGTTTGACCTTCATGTTATGCGCACGGGCATAGTTAAACGCATGTCCTGCCAGGGCAGAGGCGATGCCCTTGCCACCCAGTTTGTCAGGCACATCGGTGTGCATCAATACGAGTATACCATCATGCATCCTGTATTCGAGATAAGCCATTTCGTCATCGAGAAACAGCTGGAATTGCATATTCTGTTCGTTGTTAAGGATCGTCAGAGGTGTCATTCCCGGAAATCTTTTGTCCGCAACCTACTAAAGTTCCAAGAGAATAATCAGATATATGTATTATTTTCGTAGGATATATAATACTCCCTTAAAAAGCCGAAAAGTTTTCGCATTTTTGTATCACTACCAACGGCAACAGCGAATGAAGCAATTTATCTATGAAACCTTGTTGGCTAAGAAAAGAAAGGGGCAGAAATCTTTTGCCGTATTGATCGATCCGGACAATGTGAATGCAGAGAAAATTGAGGAATTGACCAGTCTGGCCGTCAATGCAGGAGTAGATTATTTGTTTGTAGGAGGGAGCCTGGTCATTTCCAATCATCTCGATGAGGTGGTACAGCATATCCGCCGCCATTGTTCCATTCCTGTCATTCTTTTTCCGGGTACGCCCTCGCAGGTGTCCCGTTATGCCGACGGACTTCTTTATTTATCCCTGATATCAGGACGGAATCCCGAGTTGTTGATCGGGCAGCACGTTATTTCTGCGCCGGCGGTTCGCAAGAGCGGGTTGGAGATCATCTCCACCGGATATATGGTTATTGACGGGGGGGCTCCGACGACGGTGTCTTATATCAGCAATGCGACTCCTATTCCGGCCGACAAGAATGAAATTGCTCTTTGCACAGCGATGGCGGGAGAAATGCTTGGGATGAAGCTGATCTATATGGATGCCGGCAGCGGCGCCCGTCATCCTATCCGTGAAGAAATGATCGCGAGTGTCGCGGCTCATATCGATATTCCCCTGGTGGTCGGCGGAGGCATCCGCGACCCGGAAAAGGCCTATCTCAACTGTAAGGCAGGGGCCGACATCATCGTAGTCGGCAATGCCATTGAAAAAGACGCATCGCTTATAAAAGATATGGCTGCGGCCGTGCATTCGGTGCCTGTAAAAGAGATGTAGGGGTGTTAGTCCGTCCGCAGACTTTCCACCGGGTTGGCCTGCGCCGTGCGTGTGATCCGTAAACCCGTCACCGCCAGTGCCAGCAGCAGGATCACCGTCACCGGCCATACAAACATCCACACCGACAATGGAGCATGCCAGGCATAGGAAGCCAGCCAGCGTTGCCCGCCTATTCCTGCCAGCGGCAAGGCGATCAGGGCCGCCCACCCGATGAGTTGTACCTGATCCTTCGACTGTAATCTTACCAATTGAAATAAAGAAGCTCCCAGCACTTTCCGGATACCGATCTCTTTCGTCCGTTGAATGGTGATCAGGGCCACCAGTCCATAGAGGCCGAGACAGGAAATAAAGATGGCCAGGAGGCTGAATGCGTTGAAAAGGAACATCATCATTTTGTCCTTATCGTACTGTTCCATAAAATCCGCATCGAGAAAAGAATAGTCAAAGGGGCGGTCGGGGAAATGGTTTTTCCATACTGTTTTCAGCCGCGGCAGCGCCTGTGGCGATATCTTTACCAGGACGGCAACGGGGCGAGGTGAGGTATAGACCATCACGAGTGGTTCGATGGCATGGTGCAGCGAGGAATAAAAGAAGTTTCGCACGACACCGACGACCTTTCCTTTATGATCCGAGCCTTCCATGGATTGGCCTATCGGCTGCTTCCAGCCCATCATCGACACAAAGGCTTCGTTGACTATAAATGCTTCTGTCTTATCGGTGCTGAAGCTATCCGAAAGATTGCGCCCTTTCAGCAGCGATACGTGCAACAGCGGCAGGAAAGAAGGGTCGATCATAAAATAACGGGACATCATCTCTCTTTTCTTTCCATTGTCCGACCATACGGTTGTCGACCCCATCGATGCCCCTTCGTTGGGTAGTCCGCTGCCTATTGTCAGCCCGTGTACGCTGCTGACATATTTTAACGCTTCGCAGAAGGCTTTTGACCGGCCCTGCAGCAGGCTGTCGTCGACAGGCAAGGGGATACTCGCCACCCCCGTTCGGTCTATGCCCATGTCTTTATGAGCGACGTACTGCATCTGGCTAAAAATGACGGCCGTACCCGTCAGCATCGCCAGGGCAATGATGAACTGAACAACAGTCAGTATCTTCCGCAGCACAATGCCTTTACCCTTTCCCTTTACACCGCCTTTCAGCACCTTTATAGGCTGATAGCCCGACAGAACAAAGGCGGGATATAAACCTCCTCCCAGGGCGATCAGCGGGAACAGGAGCGTCAGGAACAATATAGTGTCCCAGCCACCAAAGCTGAGATCTGTCTTAAGGCTGTGGTTAAAAAAAGGGATGCCGGCAGCCGTCAGACCGACGGCTACGAGGAGGGAGAAGGCAATCAGCAGGAGCGATTCTCCCAGGAACTGTCGCATCAGCTGAAAAGGCCGGGCTCCGATGACCTTCCGGACGCCGACTTCCTTCGCCCTTTCGATGGCCTTGGTCGTCGACAGATTGATATAGTTGAGCAGGGCGATGAGCAGGATGAATATTGCCAGTACGGAAAAGATCGTATTAAACTGCCGGTTGCCCTTGTCCGTATCCCCAAGCTTGCCGGTGCTGAAATGCAGATCGCTTAGCCGTTCGGCCTGAAAGCTGAGCCGGTAGCCTTTTGCCCCGGCGGCCTCCAGTTGTGACCGGGCATATTCCGATAATTGCGGCAGCCGGCTGGTGAAGTGTTTCCAGTCGGGTGTGTTGTGGAACAGGGTAAAGGTATAAACGGTGAAGTCCTCCCCTACCCAATCGGTGGATCTCGAGAAATCTTTGTACAGAATGGCGCGGATGGGAATATCCGAGTTGGCGGGGCGGTCGGCCACAACGGCCGTGACACGATAGTTTTTCCCCTTACATATGAGGGTCTGGCCGAGTCCCGGTGTCTTGCCAAAATACTTTTTTTCAAAACTACGGGTAAGCACGATCGATCCCGGTGCTGTCAGGGCGGTGCCGGGGGCGCCTTCGAGAAAGGTAAAGGTAAAAATGGAGAAAAGGGATTGTTCGGAATAACAGAGGTCATCCTCTTTAAAAAGTTCTTTTCCCTGCCGGAAGACCGCTTGGGCCGGTTCGATCCGGACGGCTGTCTCTATTTCCGGGAAGTCCCGGACCAGGGCGCCGGCGAGGGGGGGAGGTGTGATCGCGAGGACCACGTCCGATTCCGGGGAGTGGAGGGTTGCCGTCACCCGGGCGATGCGGTCTTTTTTCGTGTTATAGCAGTCGTAGGTGAGCTCATTATGTACATAGAGATAAATGAGCAGACAGGCGGCAATGCCGATGGAAAGGCCCAGGACATTGATCAGGGAAAACGATTTATGCCGCAGCAGGCGGCGGGCGGAGAGTTTGATAAGGTGGAGCATGCCGGTAGAATGCAATTTGTGGCTGTCGGGTTGCCTAAAAAAAGTGTTAAAACATATATTTTTAATAATCAACTACTTACATTTTTGTTAGGGAGCCCGGCGGTTATAAATTTTACATAAAATTTCATTATAAATCCGATTTGATCTTAAAAATTGTCTTTCTTTGCGTTGTAAAAATATTTACAACAATTTCATCAACACTGAAATGAAAAAAAACTCACCCATATCACGTTACCTTGTGATATTGCACGCCTTCAATAAGCGTGGGTTTTTTGCTGCGCCGCTGAGCACAGTTTTTTCCCTTCGCCCCATTCCCTTTTGGGTGCGACGTTGATACTACTTCTATACCTGACCATTGTGTTACGGACAATTTTGTAGTCCGTCCACTGATCTTTTCATCCCGGAAGGGGAGATTTTCATCTTTAAGATTTAAGAGCGTTTTAGAATCATGGAACAACAACAACAATTTCAGATAGTAATAGCCGACGAGACCCACCAGGATTTCGCCCAGATCATCGTAGACGAAATGGAGTCTTCGGCAAAAGCACGTGGTACCGGTATTGCCAAACGGAGTCCGGAATACGTTAAACAAAAGATCCGGGAAGGCAAAGCCGTGATCGCCTTTACAGAAGATGGCGTCTGGGCCGGATTTTGTTATATCGAGACCTGGAGCCATGGCGAATACGTCGCCAATTCCGGTCTGATCGTCTCCCCTTCTTTCAGGAAGAGCGGACTGGCGAAGCAGATCAAAAAGAAAATATTCGAATTGAGCCGAAAGACGTATCCCGAAGCGAAGATCTTTGGCCTGACCACGGGTCTGGCAGTGATGAAGATCAATTCCGAGCTGGGTTACGAGCCGGTGACCTATTCCGAACTGACACAGGACGATGCGTTCTGGGCAGGCTGTAAGAGTTGTGTCAACTATGAGATCCTTATGAGTAAGGAAAGGAAGAACTGTATGTGTACGGCCATGCTGTATGATCCCAAAGATCATTACGAGCCGGAAGAGACGACACAGGACTTTTCGAAACACTCCAAGCTATACGAGCGATTTATGCGTATCAAACAATGGAAATTGCTGGCGCCTTTCATGAAACATCATGCGGAAGGCACTGAAAGCACGGCCCGGGCGCGTACCGGCGCCATCCGGCATAAATCATTATTTCACACTTTCTTTAATTTCTAAAATATCATCTATCGGCCATGAGTAATAAAGTCGTTTTAGCATATAGCGGCGGATTAGACACTACGTATTGTGCAGTTTACCTGAAAAAGATAAAAAATCTGGAGATACATGCGCTGACAGTGAATACCGGTGGTTTCAGCGCTGCGGAAGTGGAACAGATTGCGGCCCGTGCAAAGAGCCTTGGGGTCGCCAGTTTTGAATGTGTGGATGTGACCAAAGAATATTACGACAGTTGTATCAAATATCTCATTTACGGCAATGTGCTGAAGAATGCCACCTATCCGTTGAGCGTCAGTGCGGAGCGGATGGTACAGGCTATCGCCGTAGCCAATCACGTAAAAAAGACAGGGGCGTCTGCCGTAGCACACGGGAGTACCGGGGCCGGTAACGACCAGGTGCGTTTCGATATGGTCTTCCAGAGCATGTTACCCGGTGTGGAGATCATCACTCCTATCCGCGACCTGAAGCTTAGCCGGGAAGAAGAGATCGCTTTTCTGAAAGAGAATGGCGTGGAGATGAATGTCGAAAAAGCCAAATACAGCATCAATAAGGGGCTTTGGGGTACTTCGGTGGGCGGTAAGGAAACCCTGACCTCGAAGGAATACCTGCCGGAAGACGCGTGGCCAACGCCTGTCACAGCCACCGGCAGCCGTAGCCTGGAGCTGGAGTTTGAGAAGGGCGAGTTGAGGGGGGTAGATGGCAAGCGGTATTCCAATCCGGTAGAAGCCATCCAGGAGCTGCAAGCTATTGCACAGCCCTATGGCGTGGGTCGTGACATTCATGTCGGCGACACCATCATTGGCATCAAGGGCCGCGTTGGTTTCGAGGCCGCGGCGCCCATCATTATCATCAAGGCGCATCACCTGCTGGAAAAACATACGCTAACCAAATGGCAGCTTTACTGGAAGGATCAGCTGAGCAGCTGGTATGGCAACTGGTTACACGAAGGTCAGATGCTCGATCCCACCATGCGCAACATAGAAAAATTCCTGGAAGACACCCAGGCTACTGTCAGCGGAAAAGTTTTTGTCACCCTCCAGCCCTACCGATATACGGTGACCGGTATTGAAAGCGCCCACGACCTGATGAGCAGTAAATTTGGCAGCTATGGAGAAATGAACAAGGGCTTTAGCGGCGATGACGTAAAAGGTTTCGCACGCATCTTTGGCAATCAGACCTCTATTTTCCACAAGGTGAACGAGTCCATCTGATGAACCCGGTGGGTTCCCAGCTCCATTCGTTGCCCGCGACCGTGGGTGACCGGATAACAATATAAAGAATTGATATGAGACAAATAAGAGCAGGCATTATTGGTGGTGCTGGTTATGCAGGCGGGGAGATGATCCGGCTGCTGATCAACCACCCAGGCGTGGACATCCGGTTCATACACAGCAAGAGCAACGCAGGTAAATACGTCTATGAGGTACATGAGGACCTGCTGGGCGATACGGTTTTGAAATTTGACGATCAGTGGCACAGTGAAGTCGATGCGGTGTTTCTTTGCGTAGGACATGGTGAGGCCAAAAAATTTCTCGATGAGTCGGGGGCTAGTCTTGATGGCGTCCTGATCATCGATCTGTCCCAGGACTATCGTCTGCATTCCGGCGGCGAGCGTCTCAAGGTGAATGGGCATCCTTTTATCTATGGGCTTCCGGAGTTAAACCGGGAGGAGATCCGTTCGGCTCATGGCATTGCCAATCCGGGTTGTTTTGCCACGGCTATCCAGCTGGGTCTTTTGCCGCTGGCCAAGGCGGGGCTTCTGGGCGATGTATATAGCACGGGGATTACGGGTTCTACCGGTGCGGGACAGGCGTTGTCTGCGACGGGGCATTTTTCGTGGAGGGCCAATAATATACAGGCGTATAAGACGCTTACGCATCAGCATATGAAAGAGGTGGGGCAGTCGCTGCAGCAGTTGCAGCCGGGCTTTGGTGCGGCGGGTGGTACGGCCGGCGGCGCGGCGGCGGGTGGCGGTTTTGCGGGTGGCGGCGCGATACATTTTACTCCGTGGAGAGGTGATTTCACGCGGGGCATTTTTATTTCTTCGCAGTTGAAAATTGAGAAAAGCCCGGACGAGGTGCTGGCGCTGTATGAAGATTTTTACCGTGGCCATCCCTTCACCATCGTCAGCCGCAAACCTATTTCCCTGAAGCAGGTGGTCAATACCAACAAATGTCTGATCCAGCTGGAGCAGGTGGGACATCAGCTGGTGGTGCATTCCGCGATTGACAATCTGCTCAAAGGCGCTTCAGGGCAGGCCGTTCAGAATATGAATCTTCTTTTTGGTTTTGAGGAAACAGCAGGACTGCACCTCAAGGCGAACGCATTTTAAAAAAAATACTATGAAATTATTCGATGTTTATCCTCTCAACGACATCACCATTGTCAAAGCAAAAGGTTCCTATGTCTGGGACCAGGAAGGACAGCAATACCTCGACCTGTATGGCGGGCATGCCGTTATCTCCATCGGGCATACGCATCCGCATTATGTCAAACGCGTCACCGACCAACTCAATAAAGTAGGGTTTTATTCCAATTCTGTGCATATCCCGTTACAGGAAGAGCTGGCAGACAAACTGGGTAAGCTATCCGGCAAGCCCGACTATCAGCTGTTCCTTTGCAATTCGGGAGCGGAGGCCAACGAGAATGCGCTGAAGCTGGCTTCTTTCCATAATGGAAGAAAAAAGGTCGTCGCCTTTTCAAAATCCTTTCATGGAAGGACTTCGCTTGCGGTGGCGGCTACCGACAATCCTGCCATCGTGGCGCCCGTCAACCAGACGGATAATGTCATTTTCCTGCCATTCAACGATGAGGCAGCGCTTGAAGAGTGTTTTAAAAAGCAGGGGGATGAGATCTCCTCGGTGATCGTAGAAGGTATCCAGGGTGTAGGCGGTATCCGGGAGGCTTCGGCTTCTTTTTTGCAAGCCATCAGCAATCTCTGTAAGAAATACAATTCCGTTTTTATCGCCGACAGCGTACAATGCGGTTATGGCCGCAGCGGAAAATTCTTTTCGCATGACCATGCCGGCGTCGACGCGGATATCTATACCATGGCCAAAGGAATGGGCAATGGATTCCCTGTAGCGGGGATCATTATAGCTCCTCATCTGCAACCCAAACACGGGATGCTGGGCACTACTTTCGGCGGCAATCATCTGGCCTGTGCGGCGGCCGTGGCCGTGCTGGAAGTAATGGAGCAGGAAAATCTGATCGCCAATGCCGAAGAGACCGGCAACTATATCATGACCCAGCTGAAGAAGATAAGGTCTTTGCAGAAGGTGCGGGGTAAAGGGTTGATGATCGGTTTTGACCTGCCTGACAATCTCAAGGATCTTCGGAAGAATCTGCTTTTCGAACAGCGGATCTTCACCGGTGAGGCCAAGCCTAATACAATCAGGCTGCTGCCTTCGCTGGCGCTGCGGAAAAAAGATGCAGACCAGTTCCTGGAGGCGTTACAGGAGGAGATACATATGATGGAGGCGGCGACTAAAGTCGCAAAATAGAGAACCATCGGTGTTGCGGCCGCGTTGCCCTGCTGATCTTTCAATAATACAACATGAAAAATTTCATTTCCGCTCACGACGTAAAAGACATGGACAGCCTGGTCCGGTCGGCGCTGGCCTACAAAGCCAATCCCTTTAAAGACAAGACGCTGGGTGAAGGCAAACGCATTGGCATGTTATTCCTCAATCCCAGCATGCGTACCCGTCTTTCCTCGCAGATAGCCGCTCAAAACCTGGGGGCCGAACCGATCGTCTTCAATGTGGACAAAGAAGGCTGGGCGCTCGAATTTGAAGAGGAAGCCATCATGAGCGGAAATAAGGTGGAGCATGTGAAAGATGCGGCTCCCATCATGGGGAATTATTTCGACATACTTTGTATTCGTACTTTTCCATCCCTGAAAAATAAGGAAGAGGATTATAGCGAGCTATATATCAATCAGTTCATTAAATACTCCGGGATCCCGGTGGTGAGTCTGGAGAGCGGGACCCTGCATCCGCTGCAGAGTCTGACGGATATTATCACTATCAATGAGGTGTTGGGCGCGGGGGGGGGAGGCGTGTTAGGCGCAGGGGAAGGCGCAGGCGCCAGAGGGGGGCGTAAGCCGAAGATCGTGCTTACCTGGGCGCCGCATGTCAAGGCCCTGCCGCAGGCGGTGGCCAATAGCTTTTCGCAATGGGTGAATGCCTGGGGGAAAGCTGATTTCGTCATCACGCATCCGGAGGATTACGAGCTGGATGAGAAATTTACGCGCGGGGCGACTATTACGCATAACCAGGATGAGGCGTTGCGAGACGCGGATTTTGTCTATGTCAAGAACTGGAGTACGTATACTGATTATGGTAAGATCTATACCAATGATCCGGAGTGGATGCTGACCAGCGAGAAACTGAAGGCGACCAATCAGGCTAAGGTGATGCACTGTCTGCCCGTTCGTCGTAATGTAGAGCTGAGTGATGAGATACTGGACGGGCCAAATAGTATTGTGACGCAGGAAGCGTCGAACCGGGTGTGGGCGGCGCAGGCCGTGCTGGCGGAGATATTGCGGAATAAAAAATAGGGCATGCAACTTTCCATTATTAAAATAGGGGGCAATATCATCGATGACGAGGCAAGGCTTTCGGCATTCCTGGATAATTTTGCTGCGGTGCCGGGCAAAAAGATCCTGGTGCATGGCGGGGGCAAGCTGGCGACGAAGGTGGCTGAAGGGTTGGGCATCCAGCAACAGATGATCGATGGCCGGCGTATCACGGACGCGGAGACCTTAAAGATCGTAACGATGGTGTATGCCGGGACGATCAATAAAAATATCGTCGCGCAATTACAGGCCCGTGGTTGTGCAGCGCTGGGGCTCACGGGGGCGGACGGCAATGCGATACTTTCGCATAAAAGGACAAATGCCAATATCGATTATGGCTATGTGGGGGATGTCGACCAGGTGAACAGCAGCCTGCTTACCAGTCTGCTTTTGCTGGACAAAACCCTGATCTTCGCCCCCATTACCCATGACGGCAAGGGGCAGTTGCTGAATACCAATGCAGATACCATCGCCCAGGAACTGGCGCGGGGTCTCAGCAGCAGCTTTGAAGTAAATCTCATCTACTCTTTTGAGAAGAGCGGGGTCCTGTTGAATGCGGAAGACGACAATTCGGTGATCGGCCGGATCGATCCTGTATATTACGAAGAACTGAAAGCCAGCAAGGCCATCTTCGCCGGCATGATCCCTAAACTGGATAATGCTTTTGCAGCCCTGCGCAGCGGGGTAAAAAAAGTGATCATCGGCCGGGCGGAAGAATTACCACAATTGCTGACGGGTTCTTCGGGAACAACTATAACTACATGAGTAAAGACAATATCCAAATATTAACCGCCGGGGCGATCGATCTTTTAAAAGAACTGATCGCCACTCCTTCCTTTAGCAAGGAAGAGGACAAAACAGCGGATATCCTCACCGCGTGGCTAACGGGTAAAAATATTCCAGCCAACCGGCTTCAGAATAACATCTGGGCAAAAAACAAGTACTACGATGCCCGCAAGCCTACCCTGTTGCTCAATTCGCATCACGATACGGTAAAACCCAACAAGGCTTATACCCTTGATCCGTTCACTCCGGTGGAAAAGGACGGCAAACTTTTTGGTCTGGGCAGCAATGATGCCGGCGGATGCCTGGTGTCACTCATCGCCACTTTCCTGTATTACTACGAACACGAGGGCTTATCTCACAATATCGTGCTGGCGGCTACGGCTGAAGAAGAGATCTCGGGGCATAACGGTATCGAGTTATTGCTGCCCGTGCTGGGCAAAATAGACTGGGGCGTTGTCGGCGAGCCAACGAAGATGCAGCTTGCGGTGGCAGAAAAAGGTCTGCTGGTGCTGGATTGTCTCTCTTATGGTAAAGCCGGCCATGCTGCCCGCGAGGAGGGGGATAATGCCATCTACAAAGCCCTCCCCGACATGGAGTGGTTTCGTTCGTATCGTGCGCCCAAGGTGTCCCCACTGCTGGGGCCTGTTAAGATGAGCGTCACCGTCATCGACACCGACAATCGTGCGCATAATGTAGTGCCCTCCCAGTGTCATTTTGTGGTGGATGTCCGCGTCAATGAATTGTATACATTCGAAGAATTGCTGGACATCATTCGAGCGAATGTCAATTGCGAAGTGACGCCGCGAAGTCTGCGTATGCGCTCCTCCTCTATTCCGCAGGATCATCCTGTCATCCTGTCCGGGTTGAATCTGGCCCGCACCTGTTATGGGAGTCCAACAACGTCAGATAAGGCGCTGATGCCTTTCCCTGCGCTGAAAACCGGACCGGGCGATTCGGCGAGAAGTCATACGGCGGATGAATTTATCTTTGTGGAAGAGATAGGGCAAGGCATACAGGGGTATATTGATCTGTTGCGGCCGGTGTTGCTACCCTCGCCTGCAGCCACAAAAGTTAGAGAGTATATAGATTAAAGCATAAAACTATGAGCGGTAATAAACTTTGGAGTAAGGAGAACACCAGCACATCGGTCCTTATCGAAACCTTTACGGTAGGGCGTGACAAAGACTTCGACGTGCTGTTGGCCGAATATGATGTGTTGGGTTCCCTGGCGCATACGGAGATGCTGGCCTCCGTAGGACTGCTCAGCAAGGAAGACCTTAGCGTTATTCACCGCGAACTGAACAATATTTTAGGCGAGATCCGTGCCGGTGTTTTCACGATAGAAAAGGACATCGAAGACGTGCATTCCCAGGTGGAGTGGTTGTTGACCAGTCGCATCGGGGAGGCCGGTAAAAAGATACACAGCGGCCGCAGCCGTAATGATCAGGTCGCCGTTGACATCAAACTTTATCTGCGGGCCCAGGTGCTGGTTTTGAAAGAAGAGGCAAGGGAGTTGTTTGAACTGCTGATCCAACTAAGCGAGCAGTACAAGGACAAACTATTACCGGGTTATACGCATTTGCAGATCGCCATGCCCTCCTCCTTTGGGTTATGGTTTGGCGCCTATGCCGAAAGCCTGGTGGACGATCTGGAGGTGTTGGCAGCTGCCTGGCAGGTAGCCAACAAAAATCCTCTGGGCAGCGGGGCGGGTTATGGTTCTTCCTTCCCATTAGACAGGACGATGACCACGCAACTGCTGCATTTCCGCACGTTGAACCATAACTCGGTGTATGCGCAGATGAGCCGGGGCAAGACGGAAAAGATCGTCGCCATGGGTCTTGCCACTATAGCCGCTACGCTGAGCCGGCTTGCCATGGATTGTTGTCTGTATATCAATCAGAACTTTGGCTTTATTTCCTTCCCTTCCGAGCTTACTACGGGCAGCAGCATTATGCCGCATAAAAAGAACCCTGACGTTTTTGAACTGATCCGCGCCAAATGCAATCGCATCCAGTCTACCCCGAATGAGCTGACGCTGTTGATCAATAATCTGCCTTCCGGGTATCACCGCGACCTGCAACTGACAAAAGAAATCCTTTTCCCGGCAATCGAGGAGGGAAAGGCCTGTTTGCAGATGATGCGGCTGATGTTGTCCAATATCCAGATAAAGGATGACATTCTGGAAGACGAAAAATACAAGTATCTTTTTAGTGTAGAAGCCGTCAATCAGCTGGTCAACAAGGGTGTTCCTTTCCGGGATGCGTATAAACAAGTGGGTAATCAGATTGACAAAGGCGAATTCCATTTTGACTATAAGCAACAGCTGCATCATACCCATGAGGGGAGTATCGGGAATTTGTCCAATTCCGGCATCAGCGAAGAAATGAAGAAAGTGCTGGCAAAGTTTGCTTAATAGCACCTAAATCCGCAACTTTAGAGTCCCGTTCCGGGCCCCCTAACCAATCTTAACTCTAATGCTCAGGCGACTGCTATTTTCGTGCTGTTCTTCAGCGTTGTATTCTATACACATGCCCAAAAGAAGGTGTTGGGCTACCCTTTTCAATTCGAGAAAAGTTTTTTAGCCAAGGGCAATTATGATACGTATTTCTTAGACAACCCTTTCGACTCGACATTCGCTCTTATTCTCAAAGACAACAAAAAGGTGAACTATATCTGGCTGAACAAGAGTTTTAAGGTTCAGGATAGTGTACCCAGTCCCATCGGCAACACCGTACTTGACCAGAGCACGCATAAGTATATTGGGGGAACCGCTAAAGGGGCAGAATATCATTTTATCTATCAAACGAAATCGGGGTATTTTATGGAGACGGTGGATTTCAAGGCGAAATCCGTCAGCAATAAAAAGATCCTTGAACTGCCATCATCCGAAAAGCTGCTGGCCTCGTTGAGCGATCACAACAGTTCTTATATCCTTTCGGTGGATGACAAGGCTGGACAATTGATATTGTATACAGTCACCACGTCGGGTGAGTTTATTCAAAAGAGGATACCTATTACCCTCCCGGCCGATGCCGGTAAACATAAGGACAAACTAAGCGAATATCTTGCGGATATGAAAGTGATCAAGAGTGACGAAGATCCTGATCTGTCTTCAGCTATAAAGTCTGTAAAATTATTCAGCAATCCTGATAACCTTAGCATCGTAGTCAATGCTGGCGATAACCCCACTCAGATTTTTACGATCAGCTTACCAGATCAAAATCTGACTCAAAAAAGCATAGACTATACGCCGTTTGTTTCCAAAGATGACAAAGGGAAGGTTTATATCAGCTCTTTTATGAAGGATAACATGCTGTTTTCGCTGGTCCTCAACAAAAAGACTATTCGGATCGGCGTACACGAACTGCCTTCCGGCAGACTTCTCAACAAATTTGAGTTTACGGATGAATCCGGGACCAATCAATTCGCAGAATATCCAATAACAGAAAAGCGGATGGGTAAACATGTCGATGCCAAGGATCTTGATGACATCAAAAAAGTGATCCGGGCTTTCACCAAAGGAACGGAGGGGTTAATGGTTAGCAGGACAGATGGCGGTAAACTGGTGCTGACCGCCGGAACTTACGATATGATACAAATAAGCGGCGGCGCTCCTACTGGCGGTTATTGGGCGGGGGGGTTTGTAACACATTCCGACATAAATGCACGTAGTGGCGTCTCTACGACCTGGGAGCCGCTTATTAACTATGTTCCCGGAACGCCCGTATATACGACCACATCTGCCCGATATTATACCACCACATATTTCAAAATGCTTCTGGATCCTACAACGATGAAAGTCACAAGGGGGCGGGTTCCGCGGCCTATTGCAGCCCAGATAAAAGATTATATTGACGACACGGGTAAGAAGAAAGCAACCAACCAGTTTGCCATCGGCAAGAACCAGTACTATGGTTATTACGACGGGGATATGCAGGAGTATGTCATCGAACAGATCAGGATTTACAATTAATGCATTCGTATTTTCCCGATTGGGCCGTAATCTTTATATTGTAGTACCAAAGCTACTACAATATGAAATTGACCTTTCCCATTGCTGTACTATTTTGCCTCATTGGCCTGCAACCTGCCGGATCACAGGCCCAATCCGCTGACACAGCGTTGAAATTCCGCGCCATCAGCGATATCCAATCCCATTATGACGAGTACAAAAAGATCGCCCTCCAGATATGGGACTATGCCGAAGTGGGGTATAAAGAGGTAAAAAGTTCGGCTCTTTTGCAGAAAACACTTACAGAGAATGGTTTTATGGTGAAGGCTGGCGTGGCGGACATTCCTACGGCCTTTGTGGCAACCTATGGTTCCGGCAGTCCTGTTATCGGCATATTGGCCGAATTCGACGCCTTGCCCGGATTGGCTCAGCAGGCAGTACCGGAAAAAGCGATCGTGGACGGAAAAAATGCTGGTCATGGCTGCGGGCATCACCTCTTTGGGACGGCATCAGTGGCAGCCGGCATCGAGATTAAAAAACTCATTGCTGAGAAAAAACTGGCGGGTACCATCCGCGTGTATGGCTGTCCGGCAGAAGAAGGCGGCTCGGGAAAGGTATATATGGTAAGGGCTGGTCTCTTCAATGATGTGGATGTTGTGGTCCACTGGCATCCCGGCGCCGACAATGGTGTGACTCTTACCAGCGCCCTGGCGAATAAATCAGCCAAATTCCGGTTTCACGGATTATCCGCCCATGCAGCGGCGGCGCCGGACAGAGGCCGGTCGGCCCTCGATGGTGTAGAAGCCATGGATAATATGGTCAACATGATGCGGGAACATATCCCCCAGGAAACGCGTATTCATTACGTGATCACCAGCGGCGGAAAAGCGCCCAATGTTGTGCCGGATTTTGCAGAAGTTTATTACTACGTACGTCATCCCAAAAAAGAAGAGGTAGTCCGCATATTCGATTGGGTGGCAAAGGCGGCGGAAGGAGCAGCAATGGGTACCCAGACCAGTGTCGACTATGAGGTCATCGGGGGCACCCACGACCTGTTGCTTAATAAGACGCTGGCCGAAGCGATGCAGCAAAACCTGCTCAGGGTGGGTGGTGTCAGCTATACCGCGGCGGAGACGGAATTCGCGAAAAAGCTACAATCTTCCTTTACATATAAAGTGCCGGCTATCGAGACAGCGGGGACGATACAACCATTAAAAGCAGAACAGGATGCAGGGGGCGGATCGACAGATGTCGGAGACGTCAGTTATGCTGTGCCTACGGTGGGACTGCGGGCGGCGACCTGGGTGCCCGGGACGCCGGCGCATAGCTGGCAGGCCACGGCCTGTGGCGGAACAGAAATAGGTACGAAGGGGATGATGGTGGCGGCCAAGACCATGGCGCTGACGGCGATGGATCTTTTTGGGGACCCGTTGCTCATCAGCCGGGCAAAGGAAGAGTTTAAAAAAGAGAAAGGAGATTATCAGTACAAGGCGTTGCTGGGGGACCGGAAACCGGCGCTTAATTACCGGGACTAAATTGGGAGCGATCGGGACTAAATCAATTGTCATGTCCAATAAACATCAGACCTCCCTTGAGAAAGAATTTGAACTCGAGCGAGTGATCTTATTCAGCGATGCTGTTTTTGCCATTGCCATCACGCTGCTGGTGATCGACATTAAATTTCCCGAACTACCGGAAAAAAGAGTAGAAGGAAATATTTCAGAGCTTATCCAGCCTATGGTGCGTAGCTTTGTGGCATTCGCTCTTAGCTTTTTTTTCATAGGCAGGTCGTGGTCGACACATCTTCGGTTGTTTCGTCTGTTGAAAAAATACGACCAGGGGCTCATAAATCGGAACCTGTTATGCCTTTTCTTTATTGTCACCTTTCCTTTTTCTGCGTCGGGTATCGCCGGGCATGTACGGGGAGGTTTTCTTTTACCTGTGTATGTGTACATCTTTAATCTTGCAGCCGTCAGCATTACCCATTTCATAATTTGCCGTTATATCCTCCATGTAAAACCCTGGCTGGCTATAGATGGAGAGGCGGCTGAAAAGAAATACACCTATTTCAGCAGTATGTATGTAGCGATAGCGATGGGAGTAATGTGTGTTATAATAGTTGGGATCGGGTTGCTTTTACCGAAGCAGGAATCCTATATCGGATTCAGTTGTATACTGGTGGCACCGCTGTTGGGGATAGCGAAGCGAAAGAGTAAGAAATACAAGCCGGTAGAGCGTTCCTGAGAGTGCGGGGCGGGGGGTGCCGGAGGAGCGGGGGTGAATGTGCGGCGGAGCGGGGGGCTATTGCGGGGTCAGGACATCGAGTTTTTCGCGGCGGCCCTGGAGTGTCAGGTCTTTGATCTCGCCTGTCCCTTCTATGAGGATACGAACGCCAACCAGGTCGCCGATGGATTGGACCTGGTCTTTGACAAAGATGGTCCGGCCGTTGAGCTGTATCTCCAACCGGCGATCGGCTTCGGTGCATTTCAGGTGCTGCCATAACGGAAAGTCGCAGCCAAAGGCGCTGAGGTCATGGTCTTTCCCGCTGACGCTTTCAGAGCCGGTATATATCCCTATATCGGAGATACAGCCTTTGCCGCTTAAAGGGATCACAATGGAATTGAGTCTTCCCAGTATGACGATCCGTATCCCGCGGCAAAGACATTCTTCAACGGTGGACGTATTGCGAACTGAGGTTTCAAGCGTAAAATGGTCTCCCGTGATACCAGGGAATTCGCGGACATTGGCAAAATCCACCCAGAGGCCGCTGAATATGCCGGAGCCTGTTTTTTCCCGCAGCGTCGCTGCCGAGATACCCATATAACCCGAGTCCTGTTTTATTTCCTTTGGCGCCAGGTAAATCGGTAATGGTTCGCGTTGTATAATGCCTTTCCATCCTTTTGAAGGGATGAATACGTCCGTTTGTTTTCGTATTTCTCCGTCTACGATGAGTTTAGCCCGGAAAAAACCGGGAGAATAATACAGAGACGTATGTTGTTTACCGTTAGGGTCTACTTTTTCCCTTCGACGGGTATCCCAGGATTGTTGAATAATGACAGAATGAGGGTGCATGGCGGTGGCGTCATAGTCAAATACCACGGAATTTGGCAGCTGGTCCGAAATGCGGCGGGCTTCGAAGCGTAAAGGTGCGGCGGGCTTGTCCGTATTTACCAGGCGTGCGCTGAGCAGGGACAGCAGGGCTGCCGCGGCGATGGTCAAAATGATAATGAGCGGGGAGGCTTTGCGGCGGGGGAATGAGGGGGTGGGCTGTGCGGGCGGTTCGGAGGCGGGTTGGGGGGCGGAGGACAGCGGTTCGGGGGCGGGCGGTTCGGAAGAGCGATGCAAAAAGTCCCGCCATCCGTCGAACCCGGCATAGCGTGAGAGGGCGTTTAATGTTGCCATTGTCGGCGAGCTGTCGTACTTCACCTTGCCCCAAACCCTTTTGAGTGTTGACACACTAAGGCGGACGCCGGTGGCATCGAAGATAGACTCGCTGAGCGTATCAAAGTCTTCGTTGGTCCAGGAGGCGGCATCGCCCCAGCCGAGCCGGGTTTCGATCAGTTGCCGGCAATGTGTGAATGATGTTTCATTTTTCATGCGGCCAGGCAGCGGGGCATGCTTTTTATTTAGCGCAATTGTGTTTTATCGACCCGTGTGGGTGTATCCTTTCCTTCGACGATGGTTCTCGAACTAAATGCGATAGAGCGGATTATCGCAGCCATATTTTTCATGTCCAGGTGATCGATATCATCGTCGAGCGTGTGATAATGTTTGTCGATGTCTATTTCAAAGGTAGAGATCGTGTGTGCGGGAACGCCTTGTCGTGCCAGGGATGCATTGTCGCTCCGGTAGAACAGCTGCTGTTCCGGGTAGGGGTCAGGATGGAAGGCAAAACCAGTGCCGGCCAGGTTCTTCTCCAGGATCGTGGCCATATTGCTTTTTTCATACCCGGTGATAAAGGCTGTATTGGGTCCCCATTTAGCGGCCGTGCCGATCATTTCGATATTGAACATGGCCATCACCTTTTCTGGATCGAACTGGCTGGAGAAATATTGCGAGCCGTACTCGCCTATCTCTTCTGCCGTAAAGGCAGCGAAGACAAGAGTACGTTCGTTATTCTTCTTTTTGGCAAAATAATCGGCCAATATGATGACAGCCGTGGTGCCGCTGGCATCGTCGTTTGCTCCATTATAAACAGAATCGCCTTTTGCATCGGGTTTGGTTACTCCGAGATGGTCGTAGTGGCCTGAAAAGATCACATACTCGTCCGGCCGGCTCTTGCCGGGAAGGATACCGACCACATTGGCCAGTTTGGACTCGGCGACTTCCTGTTCCGCTGTGATCGAGTAACTGGTGGGCTTAAGAGCGGTGAGAACGAAAATAAGCGAGCGGGCCGCCTGGAATTGCTGGCGCGTGAAACCGGCCAGGCGGGGGAAATTTTTTGAAAAAGAAGTGTCTACGAGAATGAGGTAATTCTTCTTTTCACCGATGTAGTGCATGGCTTCCAGGCCAAGATTGTCTCTTGCCTTTATGAATGCTATTTCATACCCGCTGTGTTCGTCTGCCTTCACCTGGCGGGCAGAGCTGACGATCACTATCTTTTCTGCGGGCAGGGTCTGGCCATCCAGTATGGCAGTGACAGACTTTGGGCTGGTGCGGAACATGGAAAAAGGCTGGCGGTAGCTGTTGCCACCGTTCAAGGTCTTTAGGCCCGCCTGGCGAAATTGTGTTTCGATGTAATCAGCGGCTTTCTCGATGCCGGGTTTGAAGGTCTGACGGCCTTGCATATCATCGGCGGATAATGTCCTTTCTACTTTTTCTACTGCTGCGGGGTTAATTATCTTATCGATGTCCTGGGCCGACAAGCTGGCTACGGCCAATAAAAGGCTGGTGGTTAATATAAGTGATCTCATGGTTAAATATTATAAGCTCATCATTTCTTTGAACTTAACCGTCTGGCGGCGGCTGACCTCAATTTTCTCTCCACCTTTCATTTCCAGTAATAATCCTCCGTTGAAATAAGGTTCTATTTTTTCGATGAGCCGGAGGTTGACGATATGTTTGCGATTGGCCCGAAAAAAAACTTTTTCGTCCAGTCTTTCTTCCAGGGCGTTGAGTGATTTCAGGATTAAAGGTTTGTTAGGACCGAAATAAACTTTGGCATAGTTGCCTACGCTCTCGAACAGACGGATGTCCGACAATTTTACAAACCAGCAGCGTTCGCCGTCTTTGACGAAGACCTGGTCATGTTCGTTGAGGATGCTTCTGTTGACGGAGATCGTATGGTCGGAAATGGGATCTTTATCCTCTTCCACCTGTAATTTCTGCAGGGCATCGGCCAGCCGTTTGGGTTCGACGGGTTTGAGCAGGTAGTCCAGGGCATTTACTTCGAAGGCCTTCAGCGCATACTCGTCGTAGGCTGTTGTGAAAATGACATTGGGGGCACGTTCCAGTTCGGCCAGCATGTCGAAGCCTGTTTTGCCGGGCATTTGTATGTCGAGGAAAATAAGATCGGGATTGAGGCTGTCCACCTTTTCAATTCCTTCGGCTGCGTTAGCCGCTTCGGCTATCACTTCTATTTCGGGGAAGTCCTGCAATAATTTTTTAAGCTCGTTCCTGGCAAGGCGTTCGTCGTCGATGATTACGGCTCTTATCATGATATTTTATTATTTGGTCAGGTCGACCGGGATCAGCACCCTTGCTTCAACGGTATTGCCATTTACTTCCCGGATGTTGAAGTTAGCCTTTTGGCCGAAAAGTATCTGTAACCTGTTTTGCGTACTTGCAAGACCGAACCCGTCTTTATTCCTGTTGCCATTGAGGACGCCGGTGTTGAGAATGACCAACTCGTGGTAATCATCCTTAAAGTCCGAGACGATCTTGACCTTTCCGCCGTCTACCTGCCGGCTGATGCCATGTTTGATGGCGTTCTCTACCAATGTCTGCAACATCATCGGCGGGATGGGCTGGTCGAGGGTGTCCTCGTCGATCTCGTACTCCACCTGGAGACGATCTTCAAACCGGATATGCTCGAGTGCAAGATAATCTTTTACGATGTTGAGTTCTTTTTCAAAGGTAACCGTCTCCAATTTTTCCGCCTGCATGCTGCTACGCAAAATATTGCTCAATTCGGTAACTGCGGTGCGCGCCCGGCCGGGGTTTTCGTCGATAAGAGCGCGGATGCTGTTGAGGGCGTTGAAAATAAAGTGAGGGTTGATGTGGGCCTTTATGGTTTTTAGTTCCAGTTCCTTCACCAGGGCTTCCAGCTTCAGCGTGTCCAGTTGTTGTTTGCTGTATTTGTCAATATAGTGGTACACGTAATAAATGAGGGTCCAGGGAATGATCATCAGCCCGTATTCGGCCGTCATGGCTACTATCCGGCCTGTAAAATCCGCATTTTTGAGGGGGGATACCGGGTTGAGGAATCCTTTCAGGAGGTCTCCGATCAGAATCCGGATCAGGCTGCCGGCGATGCAGGTGAGGAAGATCCCGATGAGGAATTTGGGCAGGGCCTTATCTACCGGCATCTGCATCCAGCCGCGCTGGCGGATTATTTCCCGGAAGATATGCGTGCTGATAAGACCGGATGTCGCTACGATAAGGGTATTGAAAATGAGCTTATCCGTGATCCGTTGTTCGAAAGAGGTAAATGCAGACAACACTATGACCAAAGCCAAAAAAGACCAGCCACCAATCTGACACCACCAATAGTATTTGCTTCCACTTTTGGGCATATTTAACAATAAATTTTATACCGGTATGGGCATCTGTACCAAAACTAGGGTTTTCCCCCTGCCTTAGCCCCGTATTTTGTACTAATGGCTAAATAACGCAGGCCATCGGTGCAGGGCGATCCACGAATCGTCGGGGTGACGGGGGGCCTTTGGGGCTGTCCCGGGACCGCCAGGGATCCGAGGCAGCTCCCCTATTGTCAATTCCCGCCGAAAAGGGTATCTTTCGGCGTTTTAACATCAGACCCGCCGCCAGGGGTTAAATTTAAGGGATAAAACAGTAATTTTACAAGTCGATCCGGTCTTTGGCCCGGATGCAAATTAAAGAAGTATGATGGAAATTACCCCGGGACCGTTATTGCAGACAGTTAATTCTCCTGAAGACCTCAAGAAATTAAGCAAAGAGCAATTATACCAGCTGTGTGATGAGCTGCGCCAATATATCATTGATACGGTGAGTGTTCATGGAGGGCATTTTGCGGCCAGCCTTGGTGTTGTCGAACTGACGGTAGCCCTGCACTACGTTTTCAATACTCCATATGATCAGCTGGTATGGGACGTAGGTCACCAGGCTTATGGGCACAAGATACTCACCGGGCGTCGCGACCAGTTCGCGAGCAACCGTAAATACAACGGTCTGAGTGGATTTCCCAAACGCGGCGAGAGCGAATATGATACGTTCGGGGTAGGCCACTCCTCCACGTCCATCAGCGCTGCGCTGGGTATGGCGATGGCTGCGAAATACAAGGGTGAAACAGACAGGAAGGCCGTAGCCATCATTGGTGATGGCGCCATGACGGCTGGGCTTGCCTTCGAAGGCATGAATCATGCCGGCGTAGCGGACACCGATATGCTGATCGTGCTGAATGACAACTGTATGAGCATTGACCCCAATGTCGGCGCCTTAAAGGAATATCTTACAGACATTACGACGTCCAAGACGTATAATAAACTGAAGGACGATATCTGGAAAGCGTTGGGGAAATTACCTGGCAGCCAGTTCAGCCGCGAGATGGCCAGCAAGATCGAACACAGCATCAAGGGGTTTGTCAGCCGCAGCAGTAATCTGTTCGAGTCTTTGAACCTGCGTTATTTCGGTCCCATCGACGGACATAATATCACCAAGCTCGTCGACACCCTGCATGATCTCCAGCAGATACCTGGTCCCAAATTATTACATATCATGACGGTGAAAGGCAAGGGTTATGCCCTGGCCGAAAAGGATCAGACCAAGTGGCATGCGCCGGGTCTTTTTGATAAGATCACCGGCGAGATCTATAAAAAACATTATTCTACTCCCCAGCCTCCCAAATACCAGGATGTCTTTGGGCATACGCTGATCGAACTGGCGGAGAAGAACCCTAGGATATTCGGCATTACTCCGGCTATGCCCAGCGGCTCTTCCCTGAAATTTATGATGGATAAGATGCCTGACCGGGCTTTTGACGTGGGCATTTGCGAGCAGCATGCGGTGACCCTATCGGCGGGTATGGCAACACAGGGTATGCGGGTGTTCTGTAATATCTACTCTTCCTTTATGCAAAGGGCATATGACCAGGTGATCCACGACGTGGCGATCCAGCAGCTGCCGGTGGTCTTCTGTCTCGACAGGGCTGGTCTGGTAGGAGAAGACGGGCCTACGCACCATGGCGCCTATGATATTCCCTATATGCGTTGCATTCCCAATATGGTCGTCGCTTCGCCGATGAATGAGAGCGAACTTCGCAATCTGCTTTATACTGCCCAACTGGATTCCAATAATTACCCTTTTGTCATCCGTTATCCCCGCGGAGAGGGTGTGATGCCCGAGTGGCGTACGCCTATGCAGGAGATCACTATTGGTAAAGGGCGGAAAATAAAAGATGGAAAAGACATTGCCATCCTTAGTCTGGGGCATCCCGGCAATTTCGTCATCAGCGCCATTCGTGAGCTTCGGGCAGAGGGATTGGACCCTGCGCATTATGATATGCGTTTTGTAAAACCGCTGGATGAGGAGTTGCTGCATGAAGTGTTTGGCAGGTATGACCGCATCATTACGGTGGAGGACGGAACCGTGGTCGGCGGATTTGGTTCGGCTATCCTTGAGTTCCAGGCGGCGCATGCGTATCGCGCGGGTGTGCGGATATTAGGCATTCCCGATCGCATTGTTGAACATGGCACTCAGAAGGAGTTGCAGCATGAATGCGGGTATGATGCTCCGGCCATTGTGACGGCGGTGCGGGAAATGATGAAAGATAAGGTGCGGGTGAACCAGTTGTTGGGGTAGGCCGGCAGAATGCCCGGGGCCTGTGGGGTCACGGGGCCCGGCGGATTTTAGAAATCTTTAACAGGCATCTTCGCTGTAGCGGTATGGAAAACGCGTTTTTCGTCATCTCCTGTTGACCTAAACGTCGTTCTATGAGTTGGCTCCGCCGCATCGCACTGTCCATCGGAATATTGACACTGGTGACGCTGGCCCTGGCTGGTCGCTATTATTACAGGGGCTTTTACAAACCCTCGCGCAGACATAGTTCCCATGCTCCTTCCCTTCCGGACATCGAGTTAGAACGTGTTAACGCCAAAGCTGCTTTACAAAAAGACTGGATCCGGCGGCATGGATTCAATACCGGGATTTGTTTCCTGGTGGACATGCGGCTTCCGTCAGGTAAAAATCGCTTTTTTGTCTACGATCTTCAGAAAGACTCTATTGTGCTGGCAGGACTGGTTGCCCATGGAAGTGGGAGCGCCAGCTTCAGCCAGAGCCCTTCTTTTTCCAATACCAGCGGCAGTGGATGTACGTCCCTGGGGAAATATCGTATCGGCTATCCCTATCAGGGGCAGTTCGGGCGGGCGTATAAACTCTATGGACTGGATACCAGTAACGATCAGGCGTTCAATCGCAATGTGGTATTGCATTCCTGGACGGGTGTGCCGGAAGGGGAAACGTATCCCTATCCCATATGCAATAGCCGGGGATGCCCGATGGTGTCGCCGGGTTTTTTAAAACAACTGCAGCCTTTGATGGACAAGGCGGGTAAGCCTATATTGTTGTGTATTTTTGATTGAATGGCGCGGGCGCGTGCGCGGATGCGGGTGAGCCGGGCGCGGACGCGGGCCGGGCCGGATGCGGGCGGGGCGGGGTGTCAGGCAAACATCGGCACTTCGATGACCAGCACTTCTGCGGAAGTTTCGTTGGTTGTGAGCGTAATGTTTTCCATGTCGGTGATGCCGATGCCATCGCGGGGCCGGAGGGGGTGTCCATCAACTTCCACGCTGCCTTCCAGCAGAAATACATATACGCCGTTGCCGGGGAAGGCGGGAGTATAGGTCAGTCGTTTGCCGGGCGAGAGATGGGTGAGGGCGAGACGGGCGTCCTGGTTGATCCACAGCGCGTGGTCTTCGGCGCGGGGGCTGACGACGATCTGCCATTGGTCTTTGCGTCCTTCGGGATAGAAGGTTCGCTGGTCGTGGCGGGGTTTTATACCGGGCTGTTTAGGAAAGATCCATATCTGGAGAAAGTTGACGGCATCGTAGTGCGAGGCGTTGTATTCGGAGTGGCTGATTCCACTGCCGGCGCTCATGATCTGGACATCGTTGGTATAGATGAGTCCTTCTGTTCCTGTGGAGTCTTTATGAGACAGGGCGCCTTTCAGGGGGATGGAGATGATCTCCATATTTTCGTGGGGGTGGGTGTCGAATCCACCGCCGCCTACTACTACATCATCATTCAGTACCCGTAGTGCGCCGAAATGTACTTTTTCCCGGTCATGCCAGTTCCCGAAGCTAAAAGAATGGTGGCTGTCGAGCCAGCCGAAGTTAACATGTCCTCTTTCTGAGGCGGGATAATATTTATTGCTCATGTTATCAATTTGCCGAGGCGTCCAAAAAGCCCGGGAATAGTCCGCCGTGGTCAGCGGGACCGGGGTCATCGTCATCGTCGGGGCTGTTTTTGTCGTCGCCGAACAAACTATCGTCGAAGGGGTCTTCTCCTTTTTCCTCATTAAGCTCGACGATAAAATTATTCCGGCCTTCTCCGATGAGGATACTCATATAGTTCAGCTGTACCAATTCCAGCATCGAGAGGAACAGGAAAATAGCATGCAATCTGTCCCGGCACACATCGAATATTTTTTCGAAGGACATGGTACGTTCCTGCCGGACAGCAGTCAGGATATGTTTCCGGCTGCTCTCCATCGTATAACTATATTGAACAACAGTGTGGACGGGTTTGTTCTGGCGTTGCTGGACGCGTTGCATCAGCCGTTCGAAGGTTTTCATCAGCTTGAACAGTGTAATGGCTTGTATCTCCGTGCCTTCTCCGGCCTCTTCGCCGATATGGGACAGTTCTTTCTGAAGGTTGCCTCTTCGGACCATCAGGTGGCGGATGGCTTCCATTTCGGCCAGGGTGGCGGCGGCCTCTTTATAGCGTTTGTATTCCAGGAGTTTGTCGATGAGTTCCTGGCGGGGATCGATCTCATTGCCCTGTGCGTCCAGCTCTTTACGGGGGAGCAGCATTTTAGCCTTGATACGCATGAGGGTGCTGACAAAGAGGATGAATTCGCTCGATAGTTCGATGTTCAGGTTGTCCTCGCCGTGGATATAGGTGAGAAAATCCTGAATGATACTATGGATGGGTATATTATAAATATCTAATTCGTCCCGTTCGATAAAGAAGAGGAGCAGGTCGAACGGGCCTTCGAACTGGGGCAATTTTATCTGGTACGTGGTATTCGTCATAACACGACGAAAATACCTCAATTTCCGGGAAAGGGGGGCTGGGAAGGGGGGCTGGTTTTTCCCCAATTTGTCCCGACTGGAAGGAGGGACCCGCCGATGACCCAGGATACCGCCCGCATCTTAGCGACCTGCGGGTCGAGGCGGCGACATTGGCCCTGCCAGATGCCTTGGCATCGGTACGGGGCAGCGAGAATGTCCCGGAGCGGCGAGCAACTGATCGGGATCCGTGGTCCATTACGGTGTGGCCGGTTTTGTCGGGGCTCGTGTTTTGTTCTTAAACTGGTATGCGAGGCCAATGCTCATGATCTCCTGAAGCTGTAGGGCGGGTCCGCCGACGGTGCCATCGCTCTTGACGGATTTTATATCGTTGTCATAGATGAGGGTGACAGAAAAGTTCATGCTGATGAGCCTGTTCACTTTGACGGCCAGTATATTGGTCATGTAAAGGGTGATATTCTGGGGGCGGCGCAGGTAATCGGAGAACAGGTCCAGTTTGCCGGTATAAACAGCCGTCTTGCTGATATTGGCTTTGTAGTTAATGGAGGCATACGAACCCAACTGGAAACGGGAATGTTTGCCGGAGTCCACACCGAATGCGCCGACGGATGCAAGAGAGTCATTGCTGACGACGATCACGCGGGCTGTTAGCGGAGAGATGAAAAAGGAGAAATTATCGTTGGGTTTGTAATCCATACCCAGGGAAAGGAGGAAATAGGCCGGGGCAAAGAAGTTTGATGTAAGTACTTTGGTCTTGGCATCCGGGTAATTAAATCCTTTTGCGAACTGGCTTCTGAAGTTGAACAGGGTGCTGAGGTACCATTTCTTTCCCACATCATAGCCGTATTTGGATACCAGGTCGATGCGGTCATCCGTCTTACGGGTACCGAGGCTGGTTGTATTTGTGACCCCATAGGCGAGGTTGAGACTGTTATCCCAGTTGCGGCGGCCGTCGACGTAGAAGGCATATAGGCTGAGCAGAGTAGACAGGGATAGTGCAGATTTGTCGCCACCGGCAGACCAGTTGCTCAGTGCAGCCTGGTTAAAATTGAGATTATAAAGGCCTCCTGTCTTCCAGGTGAGCTTGGTCGTGTCGTTTGGATCTTTGGAGATCGTGATCTTGCTGGTCTCGTCTTTCAGGGCAAGGATCGCGTTCTGTGCCTGTAAATACGGAGTACACCCCAACGTGAGGAGGACAGGGATAAGCATCTTCTTGAAATTCTTCATAACTCGTCAGTTTGATTAACATGAACGTTTAACAAAAAAGCTGCCAGTCTTGCCGGGACCGGCAACTGAAATTTTTTTTATTTACAGGCCTGCGGTCTAGGCGGGTCTTTTTTTCAACTCATCGCGGATCTCGGTGAGCAGCTTTTCTGTTGTCGTTGGTTCTGTTGCTGCGGGTACTTTTTTCTTCTCCAGGCTTTTAAAGAATTTTACGAGAAGGAACAGGATGAAGGCAATGATCAGGAATTTAATAGTGGCGGACAGGAAACTACCATACTTAACGGCGCCCCAGGAAAGCTTATCGATGTCCTGCAGATTTGCGGCTTTCAGTGCCGGCGCCAATAACAAGGGCGTGATGATATGTTCCACCAAAGAAGATACGATGGCGGTAAAGGCGGCGCCGATAACTACTGCTACGGCAAGATCGAGTACGTTGCCGCGCATCACGAAGTCCTTAAATTCTTTGAGCAATCCCATGGTAGTTGAATTTTAGTTTGAAAAAATATAAAGTCAGTGATCATTTCTTTTTAAGTCCAGGGTACTGCATCTTCAGGTGTTTCAGGGTATCTCTTACTGTCGTGGCGATGAGCCATTCCTTATACCAGTTCTGGTCGGCGGGCACGATGGTCCAGGGGACATCGCTGCAGTATTCGAAACAATCTTCATACATCTGCATATAGTCGTCCCAGAGTTTGGCTTCTTTAAGATCGTCTTCATTGTATTTCCATTGTTTTGCCGGGTTGTTTATCCTTTCTTCGAGACGCGTTTTCTGTTCGTCCGGAGAGATATGAAGATAGAATTTGAGGATATGGGTGTCGTTGTGTTCGGTGAGCAGGTTCTCGAAACGGTTGATCGCTTTCATCCGGGCATTGGCGGTCTTATCGTCGATCCATTTATGTACGCGGGTGATGAGGATGTCTTCGTATTGACTACGGTTAAACAACTGGATATATCCTTTTGCAGGAGTATGGGCGTGGATGCGCCATAAAAAATCGTGAGATAATTCTTCCGGGGAGGGCGCTTTGAAGGATTTCACCAATACGCCCTGGGGGTTCAGTTTGCCGAAGACATTGCGAATGACGCCGTCCTTGCCGCTGGCGTCCATGCCCTGGATGACGACCAGCAGGGAGTGTTGGGACTGCGCATACAATAGGTTCTGTAATTCGTCCAGTTCGGCTAAAATGTCGACCAGTTTGTCCTTCGTCTCCTGTTTGTCCCATCCTTTAGGTGCGCGGGTGTCTATATCGCTGAGCTTAATTTTTCCCATAATTTGAATTAGTCTGTTGATTGCGACAGGTTGAAGGGATATAATGCGGCTCGCAAGAACCTTGCCGGGCTTCCGGGTCAGAGAAGCGGCTAAAGGGTCAGTAAGATGCTATCAGAGGTAAATGGGGGACGGGTAACGGCTGGCAAGGCAATCGGAAGGCCCATGGGCAGATCGGCGGATGCGGTCTATACGGCCATGATCTCTTTTTCCTTTGCGACCAGGTGTTTTTCTACCAGGGAGATATTCTTATCAGTGATATCCTGGATCTCTTTTTCGGCGTCTTTGGCTTCATCTTCGCTGAGTCCGTCTTTTTGTAGCTTTTTGATCTGTTCGATAGCATCGCGGCGGATGTTACGGATGGCTACTTTGGACTGTTCGCCTTCGCCGCCTGCCCTTTTGACGAATTCCTTTCTTCTTTCTTCTGTCAGGGGGGGCATGAAGAGGCGGATGATATTGCCGTCATTCTGGGGGGTGACACCCAGGTTGGCATTGATGATCGCCCTTTCGATGGGCTGGAGCATATTCTTTTCCCAGGGCTGGATGGTCAGTGTGCGGGAGTCCATTACGGATACATTACCAATCTGGTTGAGAGCGGTCGGACTGCCATAATAATCGACGGTCAGGCCGTCCAGCATTTGTGGATTAGCCTTTCCGGCCCGTATCTTAATCAATTCAGTTTCAAGATGATTGAGAGCCTTTTGCATATTATCCCGGGCATCTTCCAGGATTAATTCCAAATCGTCTGACATAACTAATGGGTTGACAACTAATTTATAACTGGTCAATTCTGTCACCTGTCCTTACGGTGGGGCAACGTTGCAAACCTACGTCAAATGAGAAAATTTGACAAAAGAGATAACGACAATTTAATTATTCTGTTCCAGGATAGAATCTTTCAGTGGCATTAGCTGGGAGGCTTTGGTCAACTGAGCATTTTCTTCTGTTGCCGTCTTGGCCACGAAAAGGCGTGGGGCCGGCATCAGGTAGTATATTCCGGCGATCATAGCAAAAAACAGGAAGAACACGCCAAACAGCAGGGCGGTACAGTTGACTGACCGGGCCAGGAAAACAAGGGTGACCACTACGAAGTTTACCGTTACCAGAAAAAGGGTGATAGCCCGATGGGAAAAACCTCTGTCGAGCAGCAGGTGATGAATATGGTTTCTGTCAGGGCTAAAGGGGGAGCGGCGGTGAAGGATCCGGATACCAAAAACCCTTAGCGTGTCCAGCAAGGGGATCATTAAAATTGTGAAACCCACGGCTGGGGAGGCGACGATGGGGAGCCGGACATCGGCGGTACTGGCAACATTGATAAATTTCAATACCAGAATGGAATTAACGGTCCCAACCAGTAGGGAGCCGGTGTCGCCCATGAATATTTTGGCGGGTTGAAAATTGAAGATCAGGAAGGCCAGCAGGCTACCTGCAAGGGCAAAAGCGATCACGGCATACGGTGACAAGCCTATGTAAAGAAAATAGATACCGAAGATCGTGGTGGACAATAGGCCCAGGCTGCCAGCCAGGCCATCTACGCCATCGATGAGATTAAATGAATTGATCACAACTATAACCGCGAAATATGTCAGCAGGAGGCTAAACATTTCGGGGAGCTGATACACGCCCAAAAATCCGTGCATGCTCCTGATCTGAATGTTGCCATAATAAATGATAATAAAGGCTGCAAGTACCTGGCCAATAAATTTCTTTACCGGAGAAATAATCAAAATATCATCTTTGAGGCCAAGGAAGAATATGACAAAAGAAGAAGCTATAAAATATTGAATATCAGCGTATTGGCCAAAGTGAATGGTAAGAAGACATCCAAAGATGAACCCTGCGAAAATACCTAACCCACCCAGGGGGGTAATTGGTGCATGGTGCACTTTTCGGGCATCGGGCATATCGAAAAGCTTTTTCATTTCAGCTACATTAATGACGGCCGGTATGGCAAGGAAGGTAACGGTAAATGAAATAGCTATCGAGAGTAGAACATCAAACATCAGTCCGATTTTGATTCATGAACAAAAATAGTAATTCTTTCTTTATGCTACTAATACAAGAGCTCTTAATGCAAACAATTGGCCAGGTTGTGTTAAGATTTGTGGGTCAAAGGCCTAGATCAAATTTAGGTGTGGTATTATCAGTCGCGGCAAGCTGGATTACGGGTGGTGGAGAGATTGAGAGCGAAAGATACCACAAATATTCCACAAAACAAATTGAACCATCAGCCATGAAATCAACAAAAATTTGGGGTACGGGTCTTAACAAAAACCTTTAGATTTGCCTACCGAAAATAAATTCAACAATATGGCCGATTTAAAAGCAATCGCATCGCAGATCAGAAGAGATATCGTAAGAATGGTCCATGGCTCCGCAAGTGGCCACCCTGGTGGTTCCCTCGGCTGTGCTGATTTCTTTACCGCATTATACTTTAAGGTTCTTCAGCACGATCCTAAATTTCACATGGATGCAAAAAACGAAGACATTTTCTTTCTATCTAACGGCCATATTTCCCCTGTGTTTTATTCGGCTCTGGCAAGGTCCGGATATTTCGATATTAAAGAACTGGCTACGTTCCGCAAGATCAACTCCCGTCTTCAAGGTCATCCGACGACTCATGAGCACCTGCCCGGTGTAAGAGTTGCCAGCGGATCACTTGGACAAGGCATGAGTGTTGCCATAGGTGCAGCGCTAAGTAAAAAACTCAATAACGACAAAAATATTGTATTCTCACTCCACGGAGATGGAGAATTAGATGAAGGTCAGAACTGGGAAGCGATAATGTTTGCTGCGTCGAAGAAGGTGGACAATCTCATTTCAACGGTCGATTGGAATGGTCAGCAGATAGATGGCACTACTAAGGCGGTGATGGATCTCGGCAATATCCATGCGAAGTTTGATGCTTTTGGCTGGACGACGCTGGAAATGAATGGGAATGACATGGATGAGGTGATAGCCACGCTGGATAAGGCCAAGAGCATGACTGGCCAGGGCAAGCCCATTGCCATAATGATGCATACCATCATGGGCAAGGGGGTTGATTTTATGGAAAATGACCACCACTGGCATGGTATTGCGCCCAATGATGAGCAACTGTCGAAGGCGCTGGCTCAGTTGCCTGAGACGCTTGGTGATTATTAGAGGTGGTTATCAGGGTCTCCTGGTAAGCCATTCAATGAATAATCGAAAACCCTTAGGAGCCGATTGGTCTACTGCCAGTCAGCAACTAAGGGTTTGTAGTTTTTAAACTATACTGTTTTAGCTTTTTAATTCTATCGCCTGTGCAGCCGCCTTACGGGCAGGTATCCAGGAAGCCAGTAATGCTACGACCATTATGGTGAACAGCACCAGGAGAAAGTCTGTCGCCACGAGTTTGACAGGGTAATAGTCGATAAGAAAAGAATCTCCCTGCAGGGGAATGAGCTTATATTTTATTTGCAGCAGACACATGGCCAGGGCCAGCAGCATACCGATGACTCCGCCCAGGAGTCCCAGGAGCATACCTTCGCTGAGGAAGATCTTCTGGATGAGGCCGCTGCTTGCGCCCAGCGCCTTCAGCACATGGATATCTTTTTGTTTTTCCCAGACCAGCATCGTCAGGGCGCCCACCATATTAAAAGCGGCAACTACCAGGATGAGGGTTAATACAATATATATAAACCATTTCTCTGTCCCCATTACGGTATACAGATTTTGGTTCTGTTCATATCGTGTTTGTGCCCGGTAGTTTTTTCCCAGTAAGGCGGTTAGCTGTTGCCGTACCAATTCTGTTGCCTGGTCGTCGGTGACCGACAATTCGATCCCGGTGTATTCGTCGGGCTGCAGTCCAAGCATGTGCCGGACAAACTGCATATTCGTGATCACATAGTTATCGTCAAAATCCTGTTGGATGCGAAATACACCGGATGTAGCCATCGACTCATGGCTCACAAAGGTTGCCGGATCGGTGGAGTAATCCGAGCCATTGCCTTTGCGGAAAATATATACACCCAGTGGAAGCAGGGCGCGGTCTGCCTCTACGCCCAGTGCGGATTCGATGCCGGAACCCAGTATTGCCATCGGGTGTTCTTCCGTACCCAGGTCGAAAGTGCCGTGTTCTATCCGTCTGCCCACCCCCGAAACCTTTGTAAAATTATTATCTACCCCTTTCAGAAAAGCGGGGAGTTTTGTGTCGCCGTTCTCCAGGAGTGCCTTGTCTTCTGCTATCAGCGAGACGGCTTTAACACCATTTATTGCGGTGAGCTGTTTTAGCTGGTCCTGAGTCAGCGTGAGGGTCTTACCGCTCACGGGGCTGATCTTCATATCCGGATAAAAATCGGAGTAGAGGGATTTGACGAGGTCTTCAAAACCATTGAAAACGCTGAGCACCAGGATCAGTGCGGCGGCGCCCACGACGATAGCCGTCATACTGACCCAGGCGATGATATTGATGGCATTGGTAGATTTCTTTGCCCGAAAATAGCGCCAGGCGAAAAGGAGGTTCATTCTTGTGCGCCTCCTCCTGCGGAATCGCTTTCCGGCGGTCGTTCCGCCTTGATCTTTCTGAACAGCGCCTCCATTTTATCTGCGTGGTCCAGGGCGTCGTCATGATAATACTGCAGAATGGGGATACGGCGCAGCTGGTGTTTGACCCTATCGGCCAGCTCCTTTTTGATCTCCCAACCTCTGTCCTCTATTTTTTTCATGGTGCCGGCGGTATCCTTTATCTGGAAAAGGCTGAGGTAAACGCGGGCTTCCAGCAGGTCGGGCGTGACTTTTACGGCCGTCAGCGATACCAATCCTCCCTCTATCATACTTAGGCCCAGCCGTTGAAAGATGGAGCTCAATTCTTCCATCAGCAATGCGCCCACCTGTTTTTGTCTTTTGCTTTCCTGCATAATCGTTCGTTGTACAAAATTACTGCTAAATTTGCCTCCAATTTACGGCATATTTTAGCATGAAGAAATTATGAAGAAATTCTCGGTGATTTTACAATACCTGTCAAGGTACAAGGGCAAGATAGTAATCTACATGATCTTTAACATTCTTTCTGTCATATTCGGATTGATCTCCCTGGGTATGTTGAGTCCTTTTTTAGATATCCTGTTCAAGGAAGGCGCGCCGGCGTCACAGCAGACTACCCTCAACACCAATGCCATCGGCGGGCTCAAAGATATTCTGGCAGGGATCATCCAACACCATGATAAATCGACTGTGCTGATCGTCATTTGTCTGTTGATCTTTGGTTCCACTCTTTTGAAGAATCTGTTCTATTACTGGAGTTCCTACATCTCCTCTCCTATCCGCAATGCGACCATTACTTTTTTACGGAGTGATGTCTATGAAAAGATATTGGCCCTGCCTATCGGGTATTTCACGGAAAGAAGAAAGGGGGATCTCATTTCCCGGATGACCAATGACATTTACGAGATCGAATCTTCCGTGGTGAGCACCCTGGAAGGGCTGATCAAAGATCCGTTGACCATCATCGGTTATCTGGCGTATATGATCTATCTCAGTCCGCATCTTTCTCTTTTCCTGGTAATATTGCTACCTGTCACGGGGTTTCTTATCGGCCGTATCAGCCGAACCCTGAAACGTCAGTCCAAAGACGCGGCCACCCGTCTGGGCGAGAGTTTGTCCGTGCTGGATGAAACGCTCGGCGGCATCAGGGTGATCAAAGGTTTTGGGGCCGAGGGGCTGCTGCGGAAAAAATTTATACAGCTCAATGACAGTCTGTTCCGTATCCGCAATAAGATGAATGCCCGCAGGGACTTAGCCTCTCCGCTGACCGAAGTGCTGGGTATACTTATCCTGACCGTTATTCTTTATTATGGCGGTATGCTTGTTTTCCAAACCCATGGTAAAGGGTTTTCAGGCGGTGACCTTTTCACCTATCTGGCTGTTTTTGGCATGCTGATCAACCCGGCGAAAACGCTGTCCACATCCATTTTCAATATTCAACGGGGCGCCGCAGCGATGGAACGGGTTGAAGACCTGCTCAGGGCGCCGGTCGCTATCCATGATGATCCCAGGGGCCGCAAGCTGGATGCTTTTGCCGAAAAGATAGAATTTCGCAATGTCGGCTTTTCCTATGAAGATGCGGGCATACTGGAGAATATCAATCTTACCATTGAAAAGGGCAAAACGATTGCGCTGGTAGGCAGTTCCGGAGCGGGGAAGTCGACGCTGGCAGACCTGGTACCCAGATTTCACGACGTAACGGCGGGGGAGTTATTGATCGACGGCGTCAATATCAAGGATTATTCTTTACGGTCGGTACGTGAGCAAATGAGTATCGTTACCCAGGAGCCCATACTTTTCAACGATAGCATCAGCGCCAATATCGCGCTGGGCAAACCCGATGCCACGCAAGAAGAGATAGTCAGGGCGGCGGAGATCGCCAATGCCCACAACTTTATCATGCAGAAGGAGCAGGGATATGCGACCAACATCGGCGATCGCGGCAGCAAGCTCAGCGGCGGCGAGAGACAGCGTCTTACCATTGCCCGTGCGGTGTTGAAGAACCCCCCGATCCTTATTCTTGACGAGGCGACGTCTTCGCTGGACACCGAAAGCGAGCGTCTTGTGCAGGATGCCATCAATAAAATGATGGAACACCGGACGAGTATCGTTATCGCGCACCGGCTGAGCACCATCCGGCATGCAGACGAGATCATCGTCCTTCAGAAAGGGCAGATCGTGGAGCGCGGTACGCATGATGAGCTGATGCAGCGGCAGGGGTTTTATCATAAGCTGGTGGAGATGCAGGAGGTGAAATAGGGGGCGCTGGGTGGGTCAGTCGGTGTCTTCATCATCTTCGTCTTCCGGGGTGTGGTTATCGGAGGCTTTGGCGCCTGTCTGGGGCTGTTCACGATCCATCTCTTCGATGTCTACCGGCCGTTGCGTGTTGTCGCCAATGAGATAACGGGAAAAATAGTCCGCCATCCGCCAGAAGAAATACTCGGTCATGTCTGCATATCCGTGGCGCTGGCCGGGCAGTAATAGCATGTCGAATCGTTTGTTGGCTTTGATGAGGGCATTGGCGAGCCGGATGGTATTGCCGGGATGTACGTTGTTGTCGATGTCGCCGGTGGATAACATCAGGTGTCCTTTTAGATTTTTGGCGAGGTCCGGGTTTTTCTCAATAGAATAGACGAACGACGTATCTGCTTTTTCGCTGATCACTTCTTTCACCCCGTGGTGTTTCTCGCTCCACCAGCGATTGTAGATGGCATTGTCGTGGTTACCGGAGGACGAGACCGCTACTTTGAAGAAGTCGGGATATACCAGCATGGCTGCCGTGCTCATGAAGCCGCCGCCGCTGTGACCATGGATGCCAACGCGGTTGAGATCGATATAGGGATAGCGATCGGCCAGTTGTTCGGCAACTGCTTTTTTGTCGGCCAGGCCATAATCTCTCAGGTTGCCATACCCGTAATTGTGATACCATTTACTGCGGGAGGGATGTCCGCCGCGGTTGCCAAGGGTAACGACGATCATCCCCAGCTGGGCCAGGCGGTCCATTCTGTCCATGCTGCGACCGAAGGCTTTGTTGACGGCTTCTGTCTGGGGGCCGGGATAGACATATTCCATGATGGGATATTTCTTTGTCGAGTCGAAGTTGAACGGTCTATAGATAACTCCATACAGATCGGTGATGCCGTCATCGGCTTTTGCTTTGAATGGCTGAGGAAATTTGTAGCCGGCGGCAAAGAGCGAAGAGAGGTCGGCCGTTTCGAGGTCCAGGATCTTTTTACCCAAATTGTTGTACAATATCGAGCGGGGCACCGTGTTGACACGCGAAAAATTATCTACATAAAATTGCTGGTCATCATCCATGTCTGCGGCGTGGTCAAAGTCGCCGGGATTGAGCAGGGTGAGACCCGAGCCGTCGAAATTCACTTTATAGAGATGCAGGTAGTAGGGGTCTTCGCCGGGTTCTCTTCCGTTGGCAGAAAAATAAAGGATGCGTTTTTTATTGTCGATGCCCAGGATGTCTTCGCAATGGAAGGGGCCGCTGGTGATCTGGTTCTTCAGTTTGCCGGCGCCGTCATAAAGATAGAAATGGGCCCAGCCGTCGCGTTCGCTCCATTCGATGAGTTCGCGGCCTTCGTCTACGAGACCCAGCCGGCGGATCTCTACATAGGTGTTGAGGCTTTCCTGTATCAGGGTTTTGGCCGAGGTGTCATTCACGCCTGTTTCACAGACATCAATACGATGGAGGTCGCGGCTGGTGCGGTTGAAAAAGAATTTCGTATTAGTACCCAGCCAGAGCTGGGTCCGGTAGTCGTCATCGCGCCGGCGTTCGGCGGGGGGAGCGGACCAGATAGCCAGGTCCTGGTCTTTGAACTGACCGGCGCTGATGGTGGTATGTGTTTTAGCCGTCACATCAAACAATAACAGGTGTTCGACGGGAGCTTCTTTATCGCCGGGCATCATGTATTTATAGGTCTCGAGGGTGGGCCGGCGGTCTGCGAGCGAATTGATCACCCAAAGCTCTTTCACTTTCCGCTGGTCGGCTCGTGACATAGCGAAATGTTTCGAGTCGGGGCTCCAGAACAGCTGGGCCGGCCGACGTTTGTCTTTATTCTTTTCCTTGTCCACATTCGTCTCGCCGCCGCCGCCGCCCAATGCGCCGCTGCCATGATAGCTGTAATATTCCACCCCATCGGTGGTGAGCGGGTGTTCCACGATGGTGCTATCGTCTTCGTTGTTCAGCGCCTTTTCGTAATTGGCCCTGTCCATCCAGAAGAGATTGAAGTGTTTACCGAAGACGATGGTATTACTATCGGGGGAGATATTGGCCCAGTTGGGTTTGTGTTTGGGTTTTTTATATCCTGTCAGTTCGTTGAGCGTACCATCGGGCAGATGGTATTCGAAGTAGTATATTTTCTTTGCTATGGAGGGGGGTGTACCGGTGACGCGGCGGCCGGAGGCTGAGTCTTCGGAGCTTTTCACTTCGAACTGTATCCAATTCTCGTCTTTGATAAAACGAAGGCTGTCGAGGCCCAGGTGTTTGGCTTCGAAGGGGTCTTTCACGATGCGGGAGATGGCTGCCGCCAGTTGATCCCGGTCGAACATTGGTTTTTTCTCGCCTTTTAGCGGGTCCACAATATACCATTGTCTGCCGTCGGTGGTCTCATACGTATACCAAAACCGGCTGGTTTTCTTCAACCAGTGGGGGTCCACTTGTGTGGAGAAGATCATCTTTTCCAATTTTTTGGGAGAGAAGCGGGCTGCGGCCTGATAGTTGGCTGCGGTTATAGGAGTCGGTTGGGCGTATACGTTAAAGGCCATCAGCACAAGTCCTGCAAAAAGGATCCGGGACATAGTAGTAGTTTTGGTCTGCTATATAAAACATCTTACAGCAGTGGCACTTACTAATATCCATACACGGTGGCATATGAGGATAAATGGGTCAGAATGGGGAATAAATTCCACATCTTATTTGCACAAAAAGACAGGGGCGGTCTTTGGGACCGTCAATGCGAGGAGATAATTAGGAGGGGCCCGCCTTATTTATTCATCATCTGTTTGGCCTCGATGCTGAGGGTGGCATGAGGGACGGCTCTGAGTCTTGCCTTATCGATCAATTTACCGGTTACCCGGCAAATACCATACGTTTTGTTCTCGATGCGCATGATGGCTTTTTCCAGGTGGTCGATGAAGGTGATCTGACGGCTTGCCATCTGGCTTAGCTGTTCTCTTTCCATGCTCATACTTCCATCTTCCATGGTCATGTACCGGGCATCGTCGTTGTCGCCGCCCATTTCATCCTTACGGGTGATCAAACCCTGTAAATAAGCTAATTCTTTTTTAGCTGCGTCCAGTTTGCGGTTGATCAACTCTCTGAATTCTCCGAGTTCTGCGTCGCTGTATCTCATAGTGGGTCCAGTTTGTTCTTCTTGTGGGGTGTCTAATACTGATTTAGTAAATTCCGGTTCGTATTTACGAACCGTTTTTGTTTTTATTTCCGGGATGACCACCTTCACCGGTTTGGGTGGGGCGGTCGGTTTCTTCGGTTCGATTTTGGGCGGATTCATTGCCACGGGTGGCGGAGGAGGGGGGGGAGCTACTGGTTTGGTTGCGACAGCAGGGGCGGCAACGCTATGTTTCACGGCAGCGGTCTGGGCGGATGGAGCTTTTGACGGTGTACCGGAGACAGGTGAAGACTTTGCCACTGGTGTCTGGACTTTAGCAACGGACGAAGCAGCTGGTTTTGATATATTGGATACAGCGGTTTTTTTTGTTGGGACGGGGGCGGATTTTTTAGCAGGGGCTGTAGCTGTGGGGGCAACCTTTTTAGCGGCCGGTTTAGCAATACTCTTAGTTACCGGTGCTTTCTTGACGCTCTTGCTGGTACCTGACGAGTGGGCAGGTTTAGAGGTCGATTTTTTTGCCGGTACTATTTTCTTGACTGTTGCGGTCTTTTTAGCGGGCTTAGCCGCCTTCTTCTTGGTTGCCATACAGTTAGGCTTTTTTAGTAACAAACACTTTTAAAAGAATATCATTCACTTCAATTTCAGTGCCATTGGCTGGGTCCTTAACCAATTCGATAGAATCTGCCAAAATTTCCGCGCAAATATAATCATTAAATTGGGTCAGGGAGTCTGAAAGGGTGGGTACGTCTGCTACTTTTAC
>Ga0105237_10000731_pt1 | contig 45325 bp, 32 predicted proteins | sample KBSC24metaG_FD_81520 | JGI IMG/M metagenome (GOLD analysis project Ga0105237, IMG submission 81520) | Corn rhizosphere microbial communities from Kellogg Biological Station, Michigan, USA - KBS C2-4 metaG | ecosystem: Host-associated > Plants > Roots > Rhizosphere > Soil | place: Michigan, USA...
GCTTAAATTAACCGTTGTTTTGGGGCTAAATTCATCACCCTTCATATAGTTTTCGATGCTGTAAGCCAGTTGTTTTGCTTCGGGCCTGTCCGTAATATCTGTAAGAAGATCAATACCGGCGACCACCAGCTTACCATGACCAACCCTGCACTCAAACACTAAAGAAAGCGACCTCGCCTTTACCCAATCATCAATAACACGGACAATAGGGTGGAGGCCCTTCGCCACACTATCCAGCATGATTGGACTACTATGGGTCATGGCGTCCCACCATTGGTAATCGGTATAGCTCCTCGTTGGGAAATATTTAAATGCAGGATGGCGGGGATCGCATAAGATGCCAAGTGTTTCCGGCGCCTGTCCGTGTGTCCAGGCCGTATTCCAAAAAATACTGGAGAACCCGATAGCTATATTTCCGCCATATTCATTTTTTAAGGTGCCTTTTTTTAGCGTTAATAGCACTTTTGCTCCCTTTTTTAGTTGTGCAGCGATATCATCAGTTAACCTGTCAGTTATAATAACCTTTGATTCCGGCTGCTTAACATGTTGTGGATAAACAAAGAACTGCCAGTTATTGGCATACTTGCCCACGCTAACGGTGAGCGTTAATTCTGAGGGCTGGACAACAGTTTTCAGGTTGGCTTTTACCAGGCCAAGCGAAATGCCGTTACCCTCAGCTATATCACGTTTATCGAATTTACCGGAAAAGATGGTCTTTCCTGTTGCGTCTGTAATGGCCCAATCCGGGGAGACTCCTTTTAGAATATGTTCAGAAAATTGTGAAATCTCCACAGGAACGCTCAGGATTTCATCGTTAAGATAAGTCATTTTGGGAAAACGGGCCAAAGGCACCACATCATTACAAAACCTGCTGTAGGTTACTGCCGTGATATATGATTTTGGCTGATAAAACGCATTAAGTACACCCACCAATGCTGTTCCCTGGCCGGGAAAATCTTCGAGTCCCAGCAATTGGAAGCCGCCAAAGCCTTTTGTCCGTAATGCAGCCTCTATATCTGCCTTATAGCAAAGGGCTTGCAATTTTCCGGAGGCGTTGAGGAATTGCTCTTCGTAGGCGCTTAATCTATTTGTTGCGAGCTGGTCCCGGAATATTTCAAAATTATGCGCTTTGAAAACGCCTTTGTATTTACTTATTTCTTTAAAATCCGGGTACACACACCATTGACCGATCTCATGGCTGACGGTAGGGTGCTGCCATTTTGAAATCATTGCCGACCAGTCATAATCAGTAGAAGGCTTTTTCCCGTTAATGATGCTGTTAATACCTTCCCCCCAACGCTGAATACGTGGGTCGGGGGTACTGTTGTAATCGGCTTCGGCAATAATAGGCCAGCCTGAACCGCTTGTGTACAAACGCCTGGGGTCTTTGGCCTTCCAATATTTTACAAAGCTGGTCAGGTATTCCGTTGTATGATTGCCTGCAGGTTCATTTCCATAATCCATCAAACAAAAGGACGGGTGATTTCCGTAACTTTCAATGATTTTTTTGCTCTCTTCATAGATATATTTATCCAGTGGGGCTCCATCGCCAATAACGGCACCCTGGTTTGCCCATGACGAACATTCTACCTGGAAATAAAAACCTAGTTTGTCGCCTGCGGTAAACGCTGCTTCCGGCGGGCACCAGGAATGAAAACGGATATGATTTAAACCGAATGCTTTACAAGTCCGCAAAATTTGCAGCCATGAGGCCACATCCGTTGGCGGATAACCGGTTAATGGAAACGCCGCGCAGTCAAGCGTGCCACGCAGTATAGTTGGATGGCCGTTAATCCGGAACTGTGTGCCAGCAGAACTGAATTTACGCATACCAAAATGGATTGTCCGCACATCCTGGCTTTCATCCGAAGCCAGGTTAACCTGCATTACATACAAATTGGGGTGATGTTCGCTCCAAAGCTCCGGATGAGCGCCCATAGGGTATATAACGTTAATAGTATCTGATAAAGGCGTGGCGCTGTTTGTCCTGGTTACCATCGGTAAAACAAGCTTGCTTTGAGCCGAAACTGCCTGGAGAGTGAGTTTTACCCTTTTTTCCCTTTGGGGATTGTGCTCAATAACTATTCTGGCCACCACTAGCTTCCGGTCGATATCCGGGTATAACTGAACATCTTTGATAAAACATACAGGTTTCGCCGCCATATATATCCGGCCAACCATGCCATTCCAGTTACCCTGTGTATGGTCGCTTATGCTGTGCGAGTTTTGCCCCACATTAATTTCATTGACGCGGTTATCCACTCGTATTGAAAGCGTGTGCCGACCGGCGGAAAGTCCTTTTAGCAGGAGGTAGTCATGCGGTGTAGCAAGGCTGTTACCGGTCCCCATTAGCTTGTCATCAATATACACAGCGGTTGTCCAATGCGCACGCTCGATGAAAAGCTCAACAACTTTCTGCTTCCATAAGTCAGGAATAGCTACTTCAACCTGGTACCATGCAACACCCTTATAATACTTTTCCGGCTGCAGCCAGAATGGTATCTTAATATGCCCTGGTTCCCGGTATTTGACATATTCCGGTTTTCGGAACCATGATGAATCTTCAATTCCGCCGGTCCAAGGCGTATTGACCGTAATTTCATCGCCCAAATGATTGCTTACCATCGAGCCAGGCAAACTGATGGCGCCCGAAAGTTGTTTTTTATACCAGGCCTGCTGAACCCCAATATCATCCGGATCTGTTTGAAACCTCCATTTACCCGAAAGGTTAATGGTATCGCTCATTTTCATTCCTGTTCCTGATGTAGCTTTAAGATGCCCGGATAAAAAGATGAAAAGGGGCAAAATCAAGATCGCATTGACTCGATGTTTAATTGTCGTAATTATTGGTCTTATCATAATTTAGGAAGGAGTAATAAATTTAAGAATAAGTTTTAATGTTCCTGCCGTTATTCATTGGCTGTAAGAAGCGATGAAATTACCGCGTATTGCAAAAAATACAAATGGACTTTTATCGAAAAAAGATGGATTTTATTATCATTTAATATTGTCGAAAGTTATAGGCCCGGATCCGACGAACCTTATTCCTTTTCAAAGATTTTTAAAACGATGCTGGGTATTTCACCGGCAAACTATAAAAATTAAGGTATGAAAGTATAAATCTTGAACCTTCCACCGTGCTTTTTAATTAAAAATGGTCGATATCTTCAATATATTCCCAACATTTCCAACCCCTTATAACAAATGCAATAATTTTTTTTGTCGGCATTGCCTAATTGCTATATTTGCAATCCCGAAAAAAGGGGAATATGTTGAATCCGGTTTGCTAAGAACCAACAAGGTGAGGTGCCTGAGAGGCCGAAAGGATCAGTTTGCTAAACTGACGTACGGGAAACTGTACCGAGGGTTCGAATCCCTCCCTCACCGCTGGAAAGCAATTTAAAACATCTAAAAAGCCTGTAAATCGTTGATTTACAGGCTTTTTTCATTTATCGAATTATCAAAAAAACTCAATAAATGGTGAGTGATTCGGTGAGTAAAATACTTCAAAAAAATTTACTCACCCGAAGTATATTAACTATCTGATTTCAACATGTTAAATCACTGAACACTTACGTCATATCCTACGATACGGGCATTTTTTGCGGTTTTACGCTCACCCGCCATAAAAAAAGCACCCATTGCGGGTGCTCCTGACTTAACCTGGAATTAATCGACTAAACCTCAATACATGATTAATTTGCTTTTATATGATATTACGGCTGCTCCATGGTATATAACGATTTAACTTCGGTATCGCTTAAAACCTTGTTGTAAAGGTGCAGGTCGTCAATTGTTCCTATAAAATAATTACCACCGTAGTAAGCCATTGGGCTGCTGGAATCAGTAAGATTGTAAGCTGTCTTGGGCAGTTCGTTACCGATAGAGATGGGCGGCGGCGAAGCCAGCGTTGTAGGGTCGCCGGTAACATTGGCGGTTTTTACCAGTGCGCCGTTGATGTAAAATTTCATGGTACCGTTGGTATAGCTTACTACCACGTGCGACCATTGCCCCAGCTGTACTGAAGCCCCGCCGTCATCCTGGTCGTGATCACCGGTAGTGGTCATAACGGTAAGGAAAGGGAGGTTACCACCCTGTAATTGGAACTTATATCCGTTCCAGCGGTCAAGCGAGAAGATATAGTTGCCGTTGCTGGCCTCTTTTGGCTTAATCCATGCGCAAATGGTAAAATTAGCCGGGCGTAATGATGCCTGGTAAGGCACCTCTATATAAGCTGCGTTGTTAAAATCATAAGCGCTGTTTGCATTTCCGTAGCGGTCGGCAACCAATATGGGCAGCGTGCCGCCATCAGTTGGTGCAACGCCGTAAGGGCCTACCCATCCTGTTTTAAGCGTACCGTTATTACCGTTGCCTGATACGTCATCGGCATTGCCGCTAAAGGTCCAGGAGGCAACAAGATTAGCAGCCGAAATCTGTTGGATAAGGGCGACATTAAACTGCGTTGCCGCACGCATCAAATTGGCCGAAGCATTATTAACCTGTTGCTGTGTGTACTGCCCGGTCTTTACATCTTTGGCCAGGTTTAGCGCTATCATGAGCGCTGCCTTTGAGCCGGGTGAATAATCACCGGCCTGTTTTCCTTCAACCGCAGCATTATAAACTGTGGTTAATGAGTCAACTTCGGCGCTTAATTTTCCTTTATCGGAATTATAGTTTGCCTTTTCCGCGCTTTTTTTGCACGATTGTGTGGCGGTCACCGCGACTATCAAAACAATGATTGCCGCAATAGAATTTTTAATCTTTCTCATTATTGAAAATTTAAAATTTCATGATTACTTGCCTAATTTAAAATTAGTCTGTCTTTCACTTTCCGGTATAGGGAAAAATTGATTTTTGCTGAAGCTGAAGTTGGGCTTATTTTTTAGCGCATTGCTGGCATAAGCCTGTCCGTACCTTATGATATCGAAAAAGCGATGAAACTCCAGCGCCAGTTCAGATCGCCTTTCCCTGCGGATAATATCGCGAAGCTGCACCTGGTCGGTAACAGTAACATTGGGCAATAAGCCTGTCGGTACAGTTCCAAAACCGGGAAGCGATGCATCATTCAGATAATCTTCGCGGGCACGTTTTCTCACCTTATTAAGCGGGATCAACGCTGCGCCGCTGCTGCCCGATTCGTTTAAGGCTTCTGCCTCAATCAACAAAACTTCGGCAAAACGGATGGCCTGGTAGTTTAAATTGCCATCGCCCCTGGTACTTACAGGAACTTCCGACAATGGCTGCGTGTGTTTTTTGCTTACATAACCGGTTGTGCTCCAGGCCGGGTCGAACTGAACGTCAAAGTAGGAGTGGCCTGCCCTTGATACGGTGTAATCCAAACGTGGGTCTACGGTGCCATCGGGCGCGGTTTCATAATTATCAACCAGGCTTTGTGTAGGTAGATAAAAGCCGTAACCGTTTAAAGGGCGCGGGCCAAACCATGCATTTAAGTTATTCCCCTGGAAAGGTACTAAACCTGAAGTATGCAAAACAGAAAATACAGCTTCTGCGTTGTTTTTAGTGGCCGCACGGAAGTTATCGGCATAATTTGGCAACAGGCTATAAACCCCCAATGCCTCAACAGCCTGCGCTGTAGATGCGGCCAATGCCCATTTTTGCTCAAAAAGATAGGTTTTGGCTAACAGCGCCAACGCGGCGCCTTTTGTGGCGCGGCCAACGTCACTACCACTACGGCTTATAGGTAAGGCTGCTGCAGCTGCGGTGCAATCCTTTTCTATCTGCGCGTAAATTTGTGCCTGCGGAAGCGCCGGGCTTTGTAGTTCCTCCGGTGTTTCTACTTTTAAATGCAGCGGAATATCGCCATAAGCTGCTGTTAAATTAAAGTAGTAGTAAGCCCTTAAAAATTCGGCCTGCCCAACAACATCAGTCCGTACTGCGTCAGAAACGGCTTTGTTAGCGGCAGTAAGGCCATCAGTAACTACGTTACATTTAAAAACACCATCGTAATATCTTTTCCAAAGGCCTTCAACAGCCGAATTACTGGGGTTGATATTGAAGTTCTGGATGCTCAGGAAATCGCCCTGGTCGCCATCGCTGCTGCCTTTTATGGCATCGTCAGAGGCAAGATCACCCAAAACCCATAGGGTATTCGAGGACGCATCGGTAAAGGTAAGCGGCGAATAAGCTGCATTTACACCGAGCACGGCATTTGCATCGTTAGTGAAAAAGTTATCACCCTGGTACTGGCCCAACACCGGTTGTTCCAGGAATTTTTTACACCCGCTTGCCATCAATAGCAAGGAAGCGCTTAAATAGATACCTATATATTTTGCTTTCATTTCTCTATTTTTTTAGGTTAGAAATTAGCGTTAACACCAAATGTTATGGTACGTGCCGATGGATAAGTCCCCCAGTCGATACCTACTGCCGTTACCGTGCTGCCATTGTTGGCGTTGTTATATTGTTCAGGGTCAAGGCCGGTGTATTTGGTAAAGGTTAGCAGGTTTTGGCCGCTAACATACACACGTACCGACGATACCCCCAGGCTTGATAAAGCATTTTTGCCCAATTTATAGCCCAGCTGAACGTTTTTAAGTTTCATGTATGAGCCACTTTCAAGGAACCGGGTAGAGGGCATCTTGTTGTTATTACCGTCCGTCCATGATAGCAGGGGCAGGGTATTTGATGTACCCGGACCTGTCCAGCTTTGGGTTGCAGCGCGTTCGGTAATATTGAAGGGACGATAAAATCCTTCTATATCCGTAAGTACCTGGTTGTACAGCTTGTTACCAGAAACGCCCTGGAAGAATACACTCAGGTCGAAATTTTGATAGGCTACATTAGCAGTCAACCCATAAGTGAATTTAGGTATCGGGCTGCCAACGTAAGTCCTGTCTTTATCGTCGATAACGCCATCGCCATTCACATCTTTATACATTACATCACCCGGGCGTATACCTGGCCCCTGGTAAGCATGTGTAAATACCTGCTGCGCATTCTGGAAGATCCCTTCTTGTTGCAACAGGTAGAACTCACCGATAGGATGGCCTACAGCGGTCTGCGTGGCGAAATAGTTATTGTCTACACGTCCGGCTGCGATAGGGGTGCCGTTAGCCAAAGCTGTTACTTCGTTATTAACAGTAGCAAAATTGCCGCTCACACCGAAGCTCCAATCTTTATCAATAGTTTTTCTGTACGATAATTCAAGCTCCAGGCCTTTATTAGTAACGTTACCAGCGTTCACGGCTGGGTTACCGCCATTGCCCGCGCTGCTTGGCAGGGGCAGGAACAATAGCATGTTAGATGTTTTCTTCACGTAATAATCTGCGCTTAATAATAAAGCATTGTTAAAGAAACCTATATCGAGGCCGCCGTCAATCTGCGTGCTCGATTCCCAGCGAATATTAGGATTTCCCTTGGTAGTTATGCTGTACCCCTGGTTGGTTGTGCCGCCGAACGGATAATAAAAGCCGCTGCCGAATGTAGAAGTATAAGGGTAGAGGCCAATCTGCGAGTTTCCTAGCTGGCCAACGCTTGCACGAAGCTTCAGTGTCGAAATCGGCTTAATATTTTTCATGAAATCTTCCTGGTCAACCCTCCAGCCCAATGAGCCGGATGTAAAGCCCTGGTAACGGTTTGATGGGTCCAGTTGCGATGAGCCGTCCCTGCGGTAGCTTACGCTGGCGAGGTATTTATTATCATATTGATAATGTGCGCTGCCAAACAATGAGAAGAGGGCAAAGTGCGATTCGCCGCCACCATTCAGCGCAGTAGACAATGCACCATCATCCAGGTATTGAAAATTAGGGCCCTGGTTGATGAAGTTTTGGCGGGAGGCGGAGATGCCTTGCTGATCTTGCTTGATTATCTCAGAACCTGCCAAAAAGTTCAATACGCTCTTTCCGAGTGTAAGGTCGTAAGTAGCGGTGTTGGTCCAGTTATAATTTAAATTGTTATTGTGCGACTGGGCAAGCGAGTTTGGGGAGTTAAAAAAGCGGTCGATGCCGAAGGTTTCGAAAAACTGCTTGTAATCGGTTTGGATAAGGTTTAAACCGATATCCGACTTTATCTTCAAACCTTTTATAGGGTCAACTTCAGCATAAGCATCACCTAATACCGAATATCCATAAGAATTATCATTGCTTGCATCAGCCAGGGCGACCGGGTTAATGCCATCGCCCAAAAAGTTGCCGTTTACACTGGCATCTTGCTTGGGAAGGTCGACAAACTGGCCGGCAGCGTTGCGTACAGGCGTCCCCGGTGTACGGAATAACGCGTAACGTACAATACTCGCCGCCGCACCGCTATAACCGTCGCCCGATGATCCTACTGACCTTGTTTTTGAGTAGCTAAGGTTAACATTGGTCCCCAATTTGAAATATTTAGACAGGGTGCTGCTTACCGAAGTCCGCAGGTTAAACCTGTTATACGACGAATTTTTGATGAGCCCGTCCTGGGTAAAATAATTGCCTGCAACAATGTATTGCGAGTTTTCATTACCGCCGCTGATAGCTAATGAAGCATTGCTTACGTTGGCAGGTTTTAAAACCTCTTTCAGCCAGTTTACGTCAGACAATGTGCTGGCAAGGTTTTCAGAAATAGTCGACCTGCCATCATTGGTAGCGGCTGTATTAAAGGCGCTTACATATTGCGCATTATCAGCCATTTTGATTAAATGTTGGGCGGTTTGTACGCCGCTGTAAAGGCTGGCGCTCAATTTGGCTTTGCCTGATGTCCCTCTTTTTGTAGTTACTATCACCACACCGTTCGATGCCCTGGCCCCGTATATGGCAGCCGAAGATGCGTCTTTCAGGATGTTGATGTTTTCAATGTCGTTTGGCGATATCTCATTGATGCCCTGGGTAGTTGGTACACCGTCTACTATATAAAGCGGATCGTTATTATTGATAGTACCCACACCACGTACGCGGATGTTAATACCATCGCCGGGGGCGCCTGTATTTTCAGTAACGGATACGCCCGCGGCTTTACCCTGTAATATTTGGTCGACGCCACCAACAGGCAGCCCGTTAATATCTTTGCTGCTTACCAAAGAAACCGCGCCGGTAAGGTCTTTCTTTTTCTGTGTAGTGTAGCCCACAACTACTACTTCGTTCAGGTTTCCTGCGGCTTCTTTTAAAACGATATTGATTTGCGTTCTGCCGCTAATTGCAACCTCCTGGGTTTGGTAGCCTACGTAAGAGATAACGAGCGTAGCATTCTCAGGGGCGGTTATGTTAAAACTGCCCTTCACATCGGTAATTGCCTGCATGTTGCCATTTTTGATGCTGACGGTAGCACCGATAAGGGCTGCTCCTGTGGCATCGGTAACCTGCCCTGTTACTTTAATGTCAGCTTTTTTTGCTGCCGATATAGAGCGGGGGGAGGTAGGGTGCAGACCTTTACTGCTGTTTAACAGTGAATGTTCGTTTACAGCGGCGCCTGATGCGGAAACTTGCGCAAATGCCACTATCAGCAAAGCACAAGTAAACCTGGCGCCTAAACGAAACCCTTTATGTCTGCGGTTAATGAAATAACTATAAGTTTTTTTCATATACTTTTATTATTAAGGTTAATTGTTTAAAATGAACTTGGGTGTGGCCGGACGATGATTGTCCTGGCCGGGCGATAGCGGAAAAGCCGGGGCGATTTGCTATCGATAAGGGATTTGTAAGGTTATTTCATAAGGATTGCCCTTTCTTCTCTTTTTGGTTTTTGCCTGGCGGGTTTCATTGGCTTTATGGTATTTTCGTTTTTTCAGGTAAAAAAGCCCCTGTTTACGCTTGTTTTGGAGCATATTACAGTTTAACAAAAAGGCTTTTAGGTTATATTAATTTACCGGCAACGGGTCTGGCGGGGCTGGGTGTTCGGGGTCATAAATGGCCACCCCAACACGGGAGTCAGCACAACCATAATACAGGAACCATTTACGATGTACGTAGGCCATTCCCTCAATAAATACGGTGCCGTTTACATATTGTCCGCTTTTTTCAAAAGGTTCCATCGGCCGTAAAAATGGCACATCAAGCCTGGCGATAGCTTTGGTTGGATCTTTAAGCGAAAACAATACTTGCCCCGCGCAGTACGAGTTGCCGTTAAAGCGTTTATCGCCGCCATCGCCCGGATGGTTTTTTCCGTTATAAAAAAGGATGATGCCTTTGCTGGTCATTAGTGCCGGCGGACCGCATTCGGTAAGGTCGCTGTCAAAATGGTCTTTACGGGGAGATATCAGCCATTTTAGCTCGCCTTTATCATCCACTAGTGGTTTCCAGTCAACCAAATTGGTTGATGTAGCTGCAAATACATGTTGCTCGCCCCAGTAAAGCCAGTATTTACCGTTTATTTTGGCAATCACCTGCTTTTCGCCTTTTAGCTTTGTAATGATAGATGCAGATTTATTGGGCTCATTGGCGAACCTGCCGTTGTAAAATTTTCTGAAGATAGGGCCGTGTTTAACCCAGGTAACTAAATCTTTTGAGGTTGCAACTCCCAGGCGCGGTACTTTACGGTTCCATTGGGTATAAAACATTACATAGGTGCCGTTCTCTGTTACGGCTACGCGCGGGTCTTCACAGCCACCCGGCCATTCAAATTCTTTCTGGCTATCGTTGCCCGGATATACAACCGGCGTCGTTTTTCTTTTAAATGAAAGGCCGTCGGCACTTTCGGCGTAACCGATGCGGGAGGTACGGGTGCCTATCGAGTCGCCGGTCATATCTTCCGAGCGATAAAGTACCACAACCTTTCCGTTTTTTACTGCAGCCGCAGGGTTGAAGGTATAAAATGCTTCCCAGCCTACTTGCTTGCCGGACATCGGGTCTAAAAACTTAGCATCAGTTTTTGGAGAAATGATAGGATTGACGCTTACCGGCCGCACAAATCCACCGAATGCCCATGAAGGGAGCTTATTTGGTTGAACGGTTTGGGCAACCGCAATATTAAAAAACAGAACGCAGGCTAAGGCCGCTATCAGCTTGGTAAATGTTGTTTGCATTAAGTTTATTCTTAGGTACTACAATTGGTAATAGTCCGGTTATGGATTGCAAAACCGGTTTTATTAATTTTTAACAATATTAAGCAATAAAACCGGTTTTGCAAATAAATTTTCACAAGCCTTTTAGGTACAATAAAAAAGGCCGTAACAGATACGGCCTCATATTATACTTTAAAGTGATTTTTATTGTTTTACCTTGTAAAATTTAAATGCGAATAAGAAGATAACTACATAACAAACTATAGGAAGATAGTAAGCATGCGGCACGCTGTGGTTGGCTACCAGGCCCATTAACAAAGGGAAAAATGCGCCGCCTACAACCCCCATAGATATAAATGATGATGCCTGCTGTGTGTGTTTCCCAAGGTTTTTAAGGCCGAGGCTGAATATGGTAGGGAACATAATGCTGAAAAAGAAATTAATCATCATCAGGGCGATATAAGACGTCCATCCCCAGGCCTGTGCTACTATGAGGCACATAATAATACTGCCGGTAGCAAATGTGGCCAGCAGTTTACTAGGTGCGATAAACTTCATCAGCGAGGTGCCTACAACACGCCCCAATGCCATCATCACCATAAATAAGCTCATGTAGTTACTTGCCACCGAATCGCTGAAGCCCATCACATCGTGCCCGTAATTGATAAAGAATGCCCAGGTGCCGCCCTGTGCCGCAACATTAAAAAACTGCGCTGCTACCGCCCACCTGAAGTGCCTGTGCTGGTAAAGTTTTTTGCCGGGTGCCAAGTCTACGTTAAGCGCGGCGACGTCATCTGCAGTAGTAACTGCATGCGGATCGGTTAGCGCAGGAACCCTAATAAACAGGAAAATGATAAATAAAAGCATTATAACACAGCCTATGCCGATATAAAGCGACTTAACCGCTGACATATCCGTGGATGCTTTATCCAGGCCGTGGAATAAAAACCAGGAGGCAATAAGTGGCCCGCAAATGGCGCCAACGGCATTGAAAGTCTGCGAAAAGTTAACGCGCAGGTCGCTGGTACGCTGGTCGCCCAGTGAGGCCGAGAAGGGGTGGGCAACAGTCTCGAGCGTGGCCATGCCGCAGCCCATCACAAAAAGCGCTATCCTGAAAAAGCTGAACGAAACCGCATTTGCAGCAGGAATAAACAGGAAAATACCACAGGCAAATAAGGCAAGCCCCAATAAAACGCCCGGCTTATAGCCGAACTTCTTTAGAAAATATCCTGCGGGCCAGCTCATAACCGCATAAGCCCCAAAAACCGATAATTGTATAAGCCCCGATTGTGATTTGGAGACATTTAGTGCGCCCTGGAAGTATTTATTAAGCACATCGCTCATGGCGTGCAGTACGCCCCACATTAAAAATAGCGAGGTTACAGAAATGAAAATGGCAATGTACTTTTTCTCGATAAAGGCTGCTTTTTGCATGGCTGGTGGGTTGTTTTGGTTTCCAGGATTTATTTTAGTCGGTAATATAATTTTTAAAGATGGATGCCGCACCTATAAGCGGCGCATTTTCGCCAAGTTCGGCCAATTCAATGGCGATGGTATTTGTTTTTTCTTTGAGTTGGGGCAGAAATAGCTTCGACGCTTTAGCAATGTTTCCGCAAATAATCAACGCATCAGGCCGGTAAGTTTCAATGCGCGTGGCAAGAAATTCAGAAAGATTATCAGTAAACTCCCTGAATATCTGCTTACTGACGTTGTCTTCAGCGGACAAGGAAGCCAGTTCGCGCACCCCGTCTGAAAGGTTCTTTCCAGACAATTCCTTATAGCGTCGCACAAACCAGCGGGTAGAAAAATAGTCGTCGGCAATGCTATCCCGGTATTTATCGCTGCCAAAATTAAGGTCTTTAGTAATCGAATGATCTGCAAACGCCGACCCGAAACCGGTACCAAGCGTTATTCCCATCACTTTCCTATTATGCCTGCCGGCGCCTGATAGTGCCTCACCGGCGATAGTTGATTCCGCGTCATTTCTGAATAAAATACGCTGTGCTTCTATCCCCAAAGCCCCGGCTAAATATTCTCTGATGTTCATCCCGAATATCGACTCGTATTTATTGAGGCCTTTTATCCGTGATATTCCGTTTTTGTAATCGAAAGGACCCGGCATGGCAAGGGTTAGCCCGGCAACCGCCGTAGAGCTGTTGCTTAATACCTTCCTAAGGCAACCAGACCATGCCGCGAGTATCTCGTCAGCACTTCCTTTACTGGCAACTTCAGCCCGGGTAAGGGTTTCGGATAGGATAAAACCGGTTTTGGAATCGTAAATGCCCGCCGTAATGTGCGAACCGCCTATATCGGCAGTTAGCACATTCAAGCTGGCTGTTTGTTCATCAGGCATGGTATATTTTTACTGTACTGGTCATTATTCATTATTTATGTTTATAAATAACTAACAAACAACAAGATACGATTATGGGTATTTATCTCCCTGGAAAATATTTTACGGTAAACAGGTACTGGTTTATAAACTGGCAGCAGGCTATTTCTCCATTTCTGCATTGCAATTATAAATAATAAAACCGGTTTTGCAAACGCAAAAATTTTATTTAAAAAAATTAAGCTAAATTGCCCCATTAAACTATCAATTTAACAGTCCGGTAAACCAACCTGAAGCAATTAATTCAAATAGTTTATATTTACTCTAAGAACTATTTGAGCTAAACATATCCGCTGCATGAAAAAGAAAATGTCAATTAACGATATTGCTAATCAACTGAATGTTGCTAAGTCAACCGTTTCGTTTATTTTAAACGGTAAGGCGAGGGAAAAGCGGATTAGCGAGGAATTGACCCAGCGCGTGTTGAAATTTGTAAAGGAAAAAGGTTACAGGCCGAATGAACTGGCCAAAAGCCTGAGCACCGGCAAAACTAAAATGATATGCCTGCTGGTCGAAAAGATATCGGATTACTTTTTCTCGCATATCGCTTTTCACCTGGAGGCACTGGCTTATAAAAATGGCTATAAGATAATCTATTGCAGTACTGAAAATGACCCCGGGAAAACCAGGGAGCTGATAAACCTTTTAAGGGCAAGGCACGTGGACGGCTACATAATTACCCCGCCTGCCGGTATTGAAGATGAAATAAAATCGCTGCTGAATGATAACCTGCCGGTAGTACTTTTCGACCGTTTTTTTCCGGACACTCCTACAGATTATGTCGGCTTGGATAATTACCGCGGTACTTATGATGCCGTTGAGTTTTTGGCTGGAACGGATGCAAAAAGCATCGCGCTTTTTACACTGAACTCCGGGCAAACACAGATGCTTGAACGCCAAACCGGCTATCTCGACGCTATAAAGAAGAACAAGTTAAAGCCGGTCGTTTTTAAAATACCTTTTGAAAATGACCAGGAAACCACTATTGCTCAATCCGTGCAATTCCTGAAAGAAAATTCCGACATTGATGCGATAATATTTGCAACCAATTACCTGGCATTGAGTGGTATCAAAGCTATCAACGAGGCCGGGCTGAATATCCCCCGCGACGTTTCGGTTATCGCTTTTGATGACCACGATGTATTCAATATTTTCAATCCGCCGATAAGTGCCATCGCACAGCCCATAGATGAAATGGCCAAGCAGCTCTTCAAAACGCTTTTAGACAAGCTTGAAAATAAGGTAAGATTAAAGGACCTGAGTAAAGTGATCATACAACCGGATTTGATATTACGAGGATCCACCAGGCAAGCCGGGGAAATCTGATTGCAGGGCCATATTCCAAGACATTTTTTCCGGCCTCATCGTTTTTTGTTCTTCTGTTTTCAAACGGGTACGCGTGCCTCAAAAATTTTGTGTTGCCGGAAACATACGGAGGCGGTTTTGTGTGAAGTTCTACTTATGACCTGCTTAATACGTATATCCACGCAGATGATACAGGTTTCGCTTTAGACAAATGTTTGTCTGCTGGAAATATTTCAAATGCGCCGGTCGCGTCAAGCGCTGGATTCTGCCGGATTACAAACAAAAGAGGAACTCCCTGATTTGGTGAATTTATTATTGTCATCCAAATTTAACGATATATTAATACGTTTTTAAACCTGTGCCTCAGCATATATTACCCGTCGATAGCTGGAGTTGACAGATCTGCCTGGTGGTAGATAACTGAAATTATTTTTTGGATTGTTAAGATTTTTAAAATGAATTGTTTTAGCCAGGACTATTTTACTGCCGGATAATAATATTATTCATAAAATATTTTGTTAAACAATTGATTTAATCCTTACTTTTAGCAAAAGATAGGGAAAGCCATTTTCTCCCGTCGTTTTATCTGAACCTTATTTCATACGCCATGCAGAACAACTTCGAACGTTTTCTTAAACCTGTATTTGAAAAAGCTAAAACAGCCAGGTTAAAGCAGATTTCCCCAAATGCCCTTGCCGCTTCCCGGCTGGACGATAAAACAAGTGCAAAAGTTGAAATTCCTTATGAGTTTAATGCGAAGGATTACCTTGCATTTTTACTCTATATCAACGCAGAAATCGAGCATGGGTTAATGTTGCAATACCTATATGCGGGTTATAGTCTTGGGGGAGAACAGGTGCCGGAGCGACACCGGGAGCTGGTACGAAAATGGGAGGAGGTTATTCTTGGAATTGCAAAAGAGGAGATGGGGCATTTTATTTCGGTTCAAAATATACTGAAGGTGATTGGCGCGCCTTTAAACTTCGGCCGCAGCGACTACCCGTGGGATACGCCTTTTTACCCGTTTCCATTTAAACTGGAGCCATTGACACTCAAATCCCTGGCGAAATATGTATATGCGGAATCGCCGGAGGGCTGGATCGATTTGGATAGCCCGGTATCAAAGGAAGTAAAAAGGCTTGTTCACGCACAGGCGGACGATCCGCACCGCGTAGGTGCGCTGTTTAAAGTAATGATGGACATCGTGAATGATACGGAACTTATCCCTGACGAGTTGTTCCAGGCAAATTCATTTCCCTACCAGGCTAAATTTGACGAATGGGGACGGGGCTATGTTGACGGCAACCGCGGAGCAGCGCCGCACGGCCCACGAGGGGTGCCGGATGTGCTGGTTTTGCCTTTGACTTGCAGGGACGACGTATTTGCGGCCTTACAGGAGATATCAGAACAAGGCGAAGCCCCGACAAAAATAAAAGATCCGAATGCTCCCTCACATTTCGAACGCTTTCTTTCAATTTTTGAAAAATTACAGGAAATACTGGAAAAAGAGCCAACCTTCAAAGCGTCCCGCAATGTAGCGGTAAACCCTTTTATACCCGGGAAAGATGAACAAGGCAATCCATTACCGTCCATAAAAACAGGTACCGACTATGAGCAGGATGCGATCGCTAACCCGGAATCACGGGCATGGGGGCACCTGCTTAATGTGCGTTACCGTATGCTGCTGAATTATCTGGCGCATAGCTTTTTACTTGACGATGGGTTTAATAACAGCGGTGCAGTTTCGCCAAGGGCAACTATTATAAATGCAACTTTTGGGGAAATGTACAATCTTCGCAGTATTTCTAACGTGATGGTGCAGCTCCCGCTCAACCCTGGCGGCAAAGGAGGCAAGAATGCCGGCCCTCCGTTCACCATACCTTATACACTTAACATGCCTATGGTGGAACATAACCGGTGGCGGGAACACCAGAATTTGCTGGAGGCCAGTAAGACCATCGTGGATGATTTGTTGCCTTTTGTAAAATCAGAAAATAACCTCAGGTACCTGCAGTCGCTGCTCGAATCAGATGATAAGCTGATGCAGATCATTGTGAAACTAACCCAGGCAAATAATAACTAAAAAACCTAAGTCATGGAAATTTTATCGATACGTATTCTTCCTCCAATGGCAATCGGGCGCCTTGGTTCTTCTGTTAATCCCCTTATGGCCTTCGACTTGCAGGTCCGGCAGGATAAGCCCCTTGACTTTCGTACCATTGTACCCGAACAGTCGTTTACGGTAAACCCTTTTAATGGCGAATTAACGGCACACCAACCTGAAAATATCAGGTTCAAAGATGTGGAAAACCTGGCCCCTAAAGCCGGAAGGATAAGGCCGGTAGCACCGTTTCTTGAGGTTTTCGCTACCACAGATAAAAGCGGCGATAAACTCGTGCCACTTACTTTAGACCTGCTTAAAGACGCGGGTCATAAACTGGAAGATATTAGTTGGGAGGCTGAAGTGGGTAACATCAAGCTGTTCAGAAGGACTAATGACGATGGCGATAAAATTTATGCAAAGGCTGTTAACATCCGTGATCACATTATCCATGATCTTAACGGCGTTTGTCCGAACTTTCTTAAAGGTAAGACGCTTCCTTTGGGTACAGTTCAATTTATAGCGCCCACAGCGGAATTTCCACAGATCAGGTTAAGGTTCACGCCTGCGGCCGGTAAAGTCTATGTGTCGAGCCTGGAACGTATCCCGGGGCAAGGACAGAAACCGGTTCCGGACCCAATAGTCGAGAATGAAGATCAATTGATCTACGACAAAAAGCATGGCTGGTTCAATTATAAGGAATTGGGGGCAACACAGCCGACCTATACGATGCCGGCCCAGATTTTTGCGGGATATAATGATGATGAGGGCAACCGGATCAGCTGGGGCTACCTGGATGATGAGTGTGACGGTTTTGTCGCGGTTAAACTTAAAGGCAAAAACGGTAAAGAGCTAAGAGCCCGTGCCCATATCAGCGCGGGGCCGCCTGCTTTTGCTCCCGATACCTTACCTATCAGAGTAGTGAGTGATGAACTGGAGCAAATTCTTTATGGCCCGGATATGGATGGAGAAGTTTCCATTGTGGAAGCAGAAGACATTGTAAGAAGGGCACTGGAAACTATCCGGCTGATGAACACCACAGTTATGAACGGCAACATGGTAAACGGGCAACTAAACACTGCCAGTACTATGGTAAGACAAAACACGAACGACTTTGGCCGTTATTATGAACCTATCATGGCCGGTTCTATCGTGGATAACCTGGCGTTGCGCGCCCTTCATGAAAGGGTATTCGGCGGTTTAAGCACGGGTGCTGCTCCATGGTTCGCTGAGGCGCTGCGCAGACCTGAAGAAATTGGCGACCTTTCGTCGCAGGCACTAAGAAAGATGCCTGCGTTAATGAGGGGCGCTGACGGCAGGTCGCTTTGCCTGACCCGAAGGATGATCAGTGCTGTGGTAAAAGCAGCCGCATCGGCGATGTTTCAAACCGCTCCATTGGAGTCTCCGGCTAAAGCCAAAGAAAATGAAAACGCTATAACCGCTGCTAACCTGACTGCACAATTACACTACCGGGGCGCCGGAAATCCCTATTCTGTATTGCCCAGAACGGCGATCTCCAATTGTTTCCCTGGCCTTGAGCTTGATTTCAGGAACCTTTGGCGCCGGGCCTTTAAAGAGATAGTTTTGATTGAAAATAATAACTACGTTATTGAAACAGACCCCGGGTATGAACACCTGTGGCATCGCAGGCTGGTGGCGATCGATGGTGAGCCTACGATGGTGGTAACCACCGGCCCGACTTTCCCGGATCAGCAGCCTGCCTATCCAACGTTGGTAAGTACGTCGAACCCTAATGCCTCCTCATTTATGGAATGGTCAAACAACATGGCGAACGTCCTTCAGAAACAAGGGCAACACGTAACTTGTCATTTTACAAAGGAGGAGGCATTTTATGAAGTGGTTGTTAACAAAGAAGAGCTGAAGAAACATAAAGATAAATACCAGGAAGTTACTTTAACGGTTAACCGCATTTTCGAAGGCAATACGGCTGTGTTCTCAGACGAAGTGATAAAGCCCGGAGAAATGACACAGGGTCTTTGCGCTCCATGGCAGAACGATTACCGGGAATGTGCCTGTTACTACTGGGCGGCAAGCCGCCCTGACTTTGTAAATGTGGAGCCTAATGATAAAGGTTTAAGCAGTGGCGACAGCTGGATGGCGAAAAAGCGTACGGGGGAATATATCCCCGATAACCGGACAGATACGCGGTTACTAAGCTATGATGACCTGTTTCGTAACTGGGAGGGAGAGCTAAGCTTTTTAGTCAGGGGGAAAGATGCCACTGATTCCGGTCAATAATCTAAATTCTTTGCTTTGATAACGAACGCACCAGCCAATAACCTTTTTGAAGTAGCGGAAAAGCTCACCGGCCAGATCGCCGTACATTCCCGGCCGCGATCTCCCCAAATTCACCTGGTACCTGGCGCAAGCGGGACGCAATTACTGGTGCCCAATGGCAGCCGCCTGTACAGAATTTCACCGGAAATTGCGCAGCGCTTGAAAGGGATGCTGGATAACAGAAATGAACCGGGCATCTCCGCGGAGTTAGTTGCCCTTGGCCTGGATACGCCCGCAATGATCACTGATGAGCCTTTGCAAAGTCCGGCGGTGCATGCCATATCCCTGGCTATCGCGCAAAAGTGCAATATGGGTTGTTCGTATTGTTATGCCGACCAGGGGGACTTTGGCGGGCCGATGAAAAATATGCCGCTGGAAACGGCAAAAAAATCCATCGACCTGCTGCTGAAAAGCCATAAAGAAGGAGATAAAGCTCAGCTAACTTTTTTAGGCGGTGAACCGCTTATCAACCGCAAAGCACTGCGGGAAGCTACGGCCTATGCATATGAGAAAGCATTCGCTGAAAATATCAATATCGGTTTTTCTGTAACCACCAACGGAACCTTGCTGACCGCTGATGATGCCGTTTTTTTTGAGCAATACGGATTTTCCGTGACAGTAAGCCTGGATGGCCTGAAAGAACAGCATGACCTGCTGAGGCCGATGAAAGGAGGCGCGGGTAGTTACGAAAGGATAATGGAAAATATCAAGCCCTTGCTTGAAGCGCAAAGAAAAATGCAGGTTTCGGCCAGGGTTACGGTTACGCCGGATAACCTGGACCTGCCGGGAACCCTGGACGCTTTTGTTGATATGGGCTTTCACAGCATCGGTTTTTCTCCTCTGCTCCGGTCAAGCAGCGGCACGAAAGAAATGAGCGAAGCCGACATGAAAGAAATGCTTGCCGGGATGATAGCTTGCGGTTTGAAATTCGAGGAAAATGTATTAAAAAAGACGCGTTACCCGTTTCTGAACATGGTAAACGCATTAAAGGAAATTGACAAAGGTACACACAGGCCATATCCTTGCGGCGCCGGCGCGGGTTACATGGGCGTATCTGCCGACGGCGACCTTGCCGCATGCCATCGCTTTGTAAATGAGCCCGCGGGAAAAATGGGCGATATAGCCGGTGGTGTTGATCCTTTGCTTCAAAACAATTGGCTGGCTTCGCGCCATGTCCATCAACAGCAGCCTTGCAACCAATGCTGGGCGCGTTACTTGTGCGGAGGCGGTTGCCACCACGAGGTTTTGGAAAAGGGCAGGAATGCCTGTGATTATATCAGGGGCTGGCTGCATTATACCTTGCAGGCTCATGAACGCCTTTCAAGGATGGCGCCTGGTTGGTTTAATTGAGTTGTTTACGGCCAATGAACAAAGATTTAGATTTTGATGTGCTTGTTTTGGGCGGCGGACCTGCGGGTACCTGCGCCGCGCTCCGGCTTTTGGATATGGGGCGTAAAGTTGCCCTGGTAGAGCGGGAGGTTTTCCCGAGAACGCAAATAGGGGAGTCTCTTTCACCGGGCACCTGGAATGTTTTCAACTATTTAAAAGCAGGTCATTTATTAAAGGATGACGGGTATTTTCCTGGTTTGCAGGCATCTGTTATCTGGGAGAGCCAATTTGTGCAAACCATCACTCCGGAACAGCGGGGCCCCGGTTTGATGGTTGACAGGGGACAGCTGGATATGGACCTGATTAACCTGGCTGTAAGCCGGAGGCTGTATTTGCTGCAACCTGCTGAGATCAAAACCTGCAGAAAGACGGAGGAACGCTGGCAAATCCAGGTCGTTATTGATGGAAAAATAATAACAATATCAGCTAAGCTCATTTTGGATGCGCGCGGCCGTAAGGGCGTACCTATTAAAAACAAGATTGTAACTGCACCTGAGTCTATCGCCGTTTGGACGCAGGTTAACGCTGGGGCCTTTCAAAATCAAACTTTAATTGAAGCATTAGATAATGGATGGCTTTGGGGAGCGCCGGTTTCCGCTAAACAATTCCGGGTAATGGCATTTGCCGATACGCTATCAGTTAAGATAAAACGCCCTTACGATTTACTTTGCGGTTTTGTGAAAGATTCACAACTCTTTAAGTCTGTTGCAACAAGTCTTTCTGCAAAGCATATTCAAACCTGCAAAGTGGATCACTATTGCCACAATACGCCTTGGGAAGATAATTACATCAGGCTTGGAGAAACTGCGTTTACCCTGGATCCCTTATCGTCGACCGGGGTGGAAAAAGCAATGCGTGTTTCCTTGCAGGCTGCCATCGCGGTCAATACCGTTTTATCGGGTGGTGAGCCGGAAATGGCCAGGTCATTTTACGAAAATATCCTGATCGAAGCAATATCCACCCATGTAAAATGGACCGCCGGCTACTATAAACTGGCATGGCCTGCTAAGGAACTTTCTTTTTGGAAATCCAGGTCAGCCGAAAGTATTATTCTGTCAGCGAATACAACATCTTTGCAAGCGCGCCTGAAAGCTCACCTTGAAGTAAGCCCAAGGAATGCCAGGGCAAAGCCGGCAGCGCGTACCGAAGCTATACAAACCCTGGAGTCGCTTTGGTACCGGCAGGTGAAAGTTTCACCGGAACTGACTTTTATAAAAAGACCATGTATCGTCGACGACAGGCTGGAACTGAAGATCGCTGTTGACCATCCGTGCCTGGAAAGGGAAATAGCGTACCTCGACCAGGTTGAATTAGCGCCATTATTGAATAAAATTACGGCAGGGGATACATTTGGCGACCTCATGTATAAATGGGGAACGGCTCTTCCCTTAGCGCAAGGGGCGCGTATTTTTGTTCAATTGAACCGGCTTGGGATGTTACTGTGCTAAAAAAACGCTTTATATTTTTTAACGGATACTTTATGCGTCCATAAAACGGCCCCGCAAATCTGTAGGGCCGTTCTGAATGTCTGTATTACCCGCATAACGACCATTTGGGATTCAATATCTCATCTTCGCCGGGTTTTGCATTTTTATACGCGATAGATTCAGGGATATCAACTTTGGGCAAATGAACGTGTACAATTACGTTTTCTTTAATAGTGTCCAATTGTTTAATCACCTTTTCCAAGTCATCCATCGTCGTTACCTCGAAGCCTTTACCGCCGAAAACGTCAACGAGCCTGGCATATTTCCAGCGGTGCATGTCGTTGTAAATGTAAACATCATTCATGTCCTTCATGGGGTAATCGATCTTCTTATCTCCCCTGAACGGGTTAGGATTGGTCAGCATCTGCTCGATACCGTATATGGTATTATCCAGCACAAAGACAATGGTATCGTGCTTCAACCTGTTTTGTGTGCTGATGGCCTGGCAGGTTTCCTGGAAAGCGCCGTCACCGACAAAAACCACTGCCCGTTTATCGGGCCTTGCGCATTTCACTCCAGTAGCCGCCGGAACGGAATAACCGATAGACAGCCACGAAGCCTGCGCGACAAACCCGTTCGCTTCAGCAATATGCAGGCCCTGCGCGCCGAGCAAAGCAAAACCGGCATCAGATATTACCACATGTTCTTTGGTAATATACTTATTCATCCTGGCAAAAAAACGGTCAAAAGTAACAGGTGTGGTTTCACCAGTTTTTGGTAAGTCCGCAACAAAGGTCGACGCGTTAACCTTGCTGTACATGTGATGCGGTTTAAAGTCGGTGCCTTTTAACTGCTTACGCAATTCGACCATAAAATCCCGAAGCGAAACATTCGGCTCGAATTGCGCACCTATCCTCACCGACGAATGATTGGCCAGCACGGTATGCTCACCCCAGATGTTGAAACCTCCGAGGTTTTTTCCGGTCGTCCAGGCACCGAGGCCAATTTTAACGCCCGCACTTTTAAAACGTTCCTGTACGTCCTTCGGCGATGCGTTGCCATTAAACACGCCCCGGAATTTCGGGTGATTTTCGGATACCAGGGATTTACCCAATATCGATGTGGTGAACTCGATACCGGTGTCCTTCACCAGGTCTAAAAACTCCTGTTGCAGGCCCCTGCGTTGTATTTCTTCGCCAGCCCAGAAAATAGGCGTGCCAAAGTCTTTGATTAGTTCAACAGTCTTTTTCGCTGCTTCCACTGCATTCTCTGTGCAGCCTTTATATCCTTTAACAGCAAGCGGCACTGCCGGTTCATCGCAGGGCATTCGCCATACATCTTCAAAAACTTCGAGGTATACCGGGCGCCCGTAAATGATACAGGCGTTGAGTACCGCGTCTATTTTATATGGCGCATCTATGCAGCCCATTATCAACTCGGCAGCTACGGTGACATGACGGTAAACATTGATATTGCTGTACATGTCGCCGGTCATGTGCGATGCCAGCAAACCTTCGCCGATACTTTTCATCTGATCGGCGTTCGTAGGTGAGCCATTGATCACCAGTACCGGGCAATGCTCTACATATGATCCAGCTACTGAATTGAGCAATGTAAAAGCGCCCACGCCATAGGTGACCGCTACTGCCGAAAAACCCTTTAACCTGGCATAAGCGTCCGCACAATGACCGGCGTTTATTTCGTTGGTATCGCCCACGATCCGTATTTTCGATGTCGGGTCCTCGTTGATCGTATTTAAAAATGGCGCCGAATAATTGCCGGCTATCCCAAATAAATGGGTCAGGCCCAGTTCTTCAAGCCGCAGCTGCAGGTATTTTGCGACAGTTATTTGCTTTGTGCCGGTCATCGTGATACGGGATTAAGGTAAACTGGTGTTTCATTAACTTCCAGGGCCGTACGTATGCCTGATTCTATCGCGCCTTCTATCCACGCATGTTTCAGCGAGGCGTGCTCTCCCGCAAAATGCGCCTTGCCATCCCATTCCGTTTTCACGATGTGCTCCTGAAGCAAATGCAGCTGGCCAGGATTAAATATGGCCGCTTCGCCAAAAGCGTATGGATCCTGCATCCAGCTTTGTGTGGCCCCGCCTATTATATTGCCCGGATCGGCATTGTTACTTTGGTCTTTCTTTTTGGCTGCGTCAGTAGTATGAAGAACGGCGAGTTTTTTGATACGTCTTTGCTCATCGAGATCATCCGGCGCGTGCATTACCGCGATGTTATCGAGCGCGACGTTATACCTGTCGATGTCTGACATCGAATCCCAGCGACTTGCCTCGTCTGACCAGCAATAGGAGGCCAGGATCAAACCATTACCTTTTTTACCAATGTCCTGGCTTGGATAATAAACAAACCTGTTCGGCAGATCGGTAATGGTCCCTCCGCCAACAATATTGTAAGGCGCGACTTCCCACCAGCGCTCCTTAAATTCCAGCAACACTTTCGTTGCTGAATCATAATGCAATTCGCGAATGGCCCTCCGTTTTTCCTGGCTGAACTTCGGCCAGACATGTACCATCCTGAACGCAGAAAAAGGAATGGTAACAATAACTTCGTCAAACTCCCGCTGATCAATACGTTCCTCGTGCACCACATATTCTTCCTTTTGGTGATGTTTTGTTTTATGTTCCTTTTCTTTATCAGTCGTCACTTTTACCTTGCCTGTTTCCTTATTGAGCCACAGCTTAGTGACGTGACAATCAAAATAAGTATTCTCGTGCAGGTTATGCTTCTCGAAAAACCTGGTCGTCAGCAGGTCCGTACCGCCTATGATCTGGCAAAATACGGTGTCATCCTTGATGACGTTTGATTCGATAAAGCTCTGGATAAAATCATAGGCTAAGCGCGATTCCAGGTTTTGTAACACTGCAATCATCTCAATCGCATTTTGCGAATACAACGATTCCATCAAAAAACGCATCATCGAGTAATTCCCGTAACGCTCAATTAATACGGGCCAGTTTTTGATGGGATTTTGAGCAAGGAATTGTTTAAGCGGCGTCATTAAGGCGCCAAACAACTGGTCAGCACGCTGGTTTTCGAAATTGTTAGCGCCTGGCTCCAGGTGATAATCAAGCAAAGCGTTCACATCCACTCCTTTTTTATAATACTCGCTTTGTACCACCCTGCGGTAATTCAAAAACAACAGGGAATTGCGCTGCTGCTCCGGCAGGTCTTTACGGCTGCCATTCTTATAGGCAATGGCCTGTTCTTTATCTACCGATACGTAATAAAAAGGCTCGGTTTTTAGTTCCAGCTGCTTGATATATTCGCCTACCATCAGGTGGATGTTAGGTATCCTCATCGCGCCGGCCTCGCAATAAAGCGAGTCGTCCAGAAAATACTTTTTCTCATCAGTATTTCTGAAAGTCTTTATGCGGCCGCCGACGCGTGTATTGGCCTCAGCTATCGTTACGGTATGCCCCGCCTGTTTTAGCATGGCGCCAGCCACCAGCCCTGCCATACCCGCGCCGATAATAAGTACGTTCTTTTTCGTTTTGGGCTCGGGAATACGGGTCCGTATGTATTCCAAATACTTTTGAATAACAGGGTCTGCCGATTCGTCGAGCAAGCCGTGAAGATAATTTTCCATTTTAATTGTGGTTTTATTGTGATGAAGTTTATTTTGGTTTAGGGAACTAAATTCTTAAAGCATATTCAATGCTCCATTGCAAGTTAATCGAATTTTGGATTTCATCGGTAATAGGTTAAAGGTTATTTTATATTAACAAATTATGCACCGGGCAGCAGCATAGAGCATGCGGGCCGCGCTAAAGTGCATTGTAAATATAGCATAATATCTAATGATGGATAAAATATTTTTGACAATCAAACCATCAAATAAATAAATTTCAATCATAAATTATTTAGGAATAAAGTGTAATAATTTTAATATGTTTGTTAATAAACTTTATCACATTTTTGAACCTGCAAATAATTTCCTAGCTAAACCTTATACCATTGAAAAAAACGCAAATTTATTTGTGCCTGGTTTGAGTTGCCGATATACATCTGCAATTAACTTCTCAATTTGTAAATTCACCTATTTCTAATTTTTAAATAAACCTTATTATGCTAAAACGTAAAAACCTTACCGAACCCAATTTACCTCAAGGGCTTGCAAATGCGGCCATAGAGACAAAAACATTATTCAAAACCGCCCAGGCAGGCGATGAGGGTATATTAGAGAACCTGATGCTGGGATATTCAAAATTGTTGATTGAAGACCCAGTAAGGCCTTTTAATGTAGAAAACTTGCAGACAGTAGTAAACAATGTAGATTACGGTGTTCTGAGCGCATTAGCGGGTACCTGGGTTAGCTATAGCAGCAAGGCCGATCACAGCAATGAAAAGTTAATCGGGACCGGTGTGCATACGACCATTATGCCTTCGCCGGGTACAAATTCAGGAGGCATTCCCGGAAAATATAGTTTCGATTGCCAGGAGTATATCGAAAAGCTGGTATTTAATTTGGTTCCTGGCGGGGTCAGGAATCGCGGCGGAGGCAGTGAACAATTTTGCGGAGCTATTAAATACGAGCAGAGTATTAAAGCCGTGACCAAAGAAAACGAGGAAACCCCTTTACTATTTACCCCGATTCACGAGGAGAACGGCATGTATTTGTGGCTCAGTGATGTATTTAACCATGCTGCTACTGCCCAAAGCATTAAAGAAGACCGGGGTATACACGCTATATCACCAGATAACCCACAAAAAGATTTATATAAAAGCGGATACCAGGACGAAACGCTTTTCCAGATCTCGCCAGATGAAAGTAAAAAAGAATATGTAACGCTGGAAAATTTACACGGACGACCCTATTACGAAATTATTGCAGCCAAGGAACTTAAGCCCGGAGCCGGCCAGACGGGGCCCTATTTTATACCGGATTACTCCATCTCGCGGAGTGGCGTAATTCCGCATGGCAGTACCATAACTTTATTGGGTGACCTGGTTCCAAATGGTTCAGAATTTTTGATACCAGGAGCACCGCAATTTCCACATGGTAAGGCAACCTGGAAATTTGACCATCTCTCCATTTCCAGAACTATGGGCGGGGCCGGAGCAAACGAAACCGATAAAGCTATAAATCTTGACGAACCTCCTCCAGCCTGGGTATTCGAAAAACTTGACGATATTAATGATCCCGGCGAAAATAAAATTTATACACAGCGTATACTTGCCAATCATTTATATCCTTATTCGGTAAGGCCTGATTTAAGGCTTCGCGACGCCAACAAAGGAGAAAATATAAAAAACCACGTGCATATCCAGATGTCATCCAAAAATAAAACGGGGGCGCAAGGGGGAATATTAAATATTCCGTTCGTAAATCGTTTTGTTCCTACGGTGGAAATGAACACGAATATGTGGGTTGAAACAGTTGTAGAAGATGGAAAACAAATCCTGCAGCTGCAATATGAACAGGTTATTTTTTTCGAATTTCATTTTGGCGATGATGGCGGTACGACCAGCTGGCCGCACATACAGGTAAACACGCTTCGAAAAATAGAGGACGTTTCTCCTGAGCAGCGGCGTTTAATGGAAGAGCAATTCCCTGCAGCTTATACGATCGGGGCTTCGGGATGTCCGTACCATAAAGCGTAATGCTCATTTCTCCACAGGGGCTGCGGAATGCAATTACGTTATGCCGCAGGAATGCGTTTAAGGAACGCGAAGCAGCGACTGAGGTGAGGGCGGGAAACGCAAACAATTAAACAAATGATACGGCCCGGTTTTAACCGGGCTTTTTTAATCGTATGATATTTTAACATATGATGCACCATTAAACAAACACCCAAAAAACGATATCAGTTCCCGATGCACGTTTATTCAGGCTTATTTTCAATCCACAGCCGGAATTCTGCCGGGCCGCCTTCTTTGCCGCAGCCGAAGCATTTGAAGAGGTTTTTTTCAGGGGATACCATGAATGAGCCTGATTGATCAGGGTGAAAGGGACAATTTCCTTTAAGGGCTTTTCGTCCTTCCCGGAGGGTGACGTGTTTGGAAATGATGGCGACGAGGTCTGACATAACCCCGCAAACATAGCTATTGGCTGTATGTGGTCAAGGATTGTTGAAAATTACTTGAATGTTAACAGGTTCAGCTTGATCGTTCGATAATCAGTTGAGTATACAGGGCTTAGCCGCAGAAAATGAAGTACCAAAACCGGTAGGCTCGGCAAAACAGGTCAATCAAATTCATTAACCGAAGATGGCCAGGAGGTAATCCATCCCACGCGCTGGTGCCGTCAATGTCAATTCATGGTGATATGGCTTACCAGCTAAACGGATTCGCAGCGTATCTGAAATACCCCCTAAGGAAAAGCCTGAGGGCCGAAATTTGTATTGAATCAAACGCCTTTGAGGTACACTGTCCATATTAGTGCAGTCGTTACCGCGATTTGCTAGGCATAATCAAACCGTCAGCCTCGTCATAAGCCCGATGATACTTAAACCATAACAGCATATATCACTTATAAGGATACTGATTGCCAGATAGAAACTTTAAAGTAGTATTTGCTTCTAATTACATCTTTGTTTACTGATTAGGTTGCCGGGTTTTCAAATCGTATCCAACTATTGTTTAAGATTTATATTGTCAACGTTCTACCAGATAATCGGAGAACTTTAAACAACCGGGCTCAGCAATAAGGTCAAAATCAACAATATCCTGTCTGATTTAATTTAAAAAAAGGATTTGAATCAATAAATTATTTGTTTTAGTAGCGAATTGTATAGGGAAGTGAATTACAGAATAATGAAACAGCAAAATTATTAAACATTGGTTTTGTCCAAACGGAGGGAGGCAATTTTTCTATACCATCATTCATTGCGACGTATTCGACAGCCAGCTGTTTTATTTTCTCAAACCAGTAAAGCTCGACATAATACGTTGGAATATGGTTGTTTGGGTTTGGATTGTCGTAATATCTGCATAACCATAAAGTGCCGGAAGCGTTTTTGTCGCCTCGTTTGTTTTTAACCAAACAGTATCATTTCTAACCGCGTATACGTCGCCTGAAAGCTGAACCAGCTTATTATTTACGGTTGGATGCAACAAAATGGTCAAATGTTTGCCTGGCAGCAGATTTTTATAGTCACTTAATTTGCAAAGCTCAAACGACCCTTTTTTAATCGACTTAATTTCAATGTATTGATTGTCAGTACGATATATTGGAATACGCACATTGATATTCAAATATAAAATTATGGCCAGCACAATGATATATATTGTGATGGCGACCCTGCTAATATTGACCGGCAGCTTTATTGCTGATTTGTAATCATCTTCTATTTTATCATTCATTTTAAACGCCCAATTCAAGTTGATTTTTTACCAGTTCATAATACATACTTTTTTGTTCGACCAGGGAAGGATGCGTTCCGCATTCTTTCACCGTTCCGTGATCCATAACGATAATCTGGTCCGCGTCCACAACGGTGCTTAACCGGTGCGCGATAATGATCACTGTTTTCTTCTTGAAAAAACTTGCAAGCCGCTCTATCACCACACGTTCGGTATTGGCGTCCAGTGCGCTTGTAGCTTCGTCAAAAATTAAAAAAGACGGATCTTTATAAACGGCGCGCGCAATTAGAATGCGTTGTTTCTGCCCTGCGCTAATCCCGCTGCCATTTAAACCAATTTCTGTTGCAAGGCCGTTCGGTAACTCATTGATCATTTCTTCAATATTGGCGATGTAGAGCGCTTGCTCAAGTTTCTGTTTATCAACTTCAGAACTATTTTCAGAAAGTGTGATGTTCTGAAGGATGGTATCCGAAAAAATGTAACCGTCCTGCATCACAGCGCCGCAAGATCTCCTCCAAACTTTCGCAGGAACGGTGTTAAGCGGAAGATCACCAACACTGATAATGCCTATGGTCGGTTCATAAAACCTGAGCAGCATTTTAATTAACGTGGTTTTACCGCACCCGCTTGTTCCAACGATGGCCGTTACTTTCCCGCCAGGAAAAACGACCGACAAATCATTCAAAACTTTCATAGAGTGCGGACCATCATATTGAAAAGTAACATTCTGCAATTGAATATCTTCAATAACGGGCAATTGCTCTATAATATCTTCCTGGTTTCGACCGGAGTTGTATTCTGCATCTTCGTCTTCTTTTTCAAGAATATCCTGCAGACGGGTGATACTGATCCGTGCATCCTGACCAGTGCTAATAAAACTCAGCAACTGTTCAAGCGGGCCATTGGTCTGGCCAATAATATAGGATACGCTTAATAACATGCCGAGCGTCATTGTTCCATTAAGTACCGCTGTGGCAGCAATGAAGGTCAGTAAGAGGTTTTTAAGATTCGAAAAAAAGAGATAGCCTACCCGCTGACTTTGTTCAATCTTTAGTGATCTCATCCCTACCCGAAATAAGGAAATTTGATTATTTTCCCACTCCTGGCGTTTTTTGTTCTCCGCTTGGTTTAGTTTAATTTCAGGAATCCCGTTAAAAATATCGTAAACGTTTTCCTGCGTTTTTTTGTCATAGCGGAATCTGTCATAATCAAGTTGCTTTCGTTTACGCATAAATAATAATACCCAAACAATACCGGTAACAATAAAAAACAAGAATACTCCGAAAACCAACAAATTATAGTAGGACAGGATAACTAGATAAATCATTATATTGATCATCGAGAAGCAGACATTGATCAGGTTGCTGGACATGAAGTTCTCAATGCGGTGATGGTCGCTAACCCGCTGGTTGATATCCCCAATCGTTTTTGCCTCGAAATAGGTAAGCGGTAAATGAAGCAACTTTTTTAAGAAGTCCGAGATAATGGAAATGCCAATCCTTGAATTTAAATGCAATAATACCCATCCCCGGATTATTGAAATAGAGGTATCGCCCAGGAATAAAAAAAACTGTGCTGAGACGATTAATACGACAATCTGGTAATTATGGAATTTGAGCCCCACATCAATCATATACTGGGTTAAAAACGGAAACATTAGCGAAAGACAAGTGGTTAACACCATGCCCGTGGCCAACAGCAAAAATGGTTTCCTGTAATTTTTTAAATAGTGTAAGATGAATTTATACTGAGAAGGTTCTTTTACAATAGCTGATCGATCAAATTGAAAACCTTCGAGCGGTTCAAGCAGCAGAGCGACACCTTTCTGCTGGCCCTGGCACCAAAATTCCTGCATCTGGCGTTTATTATAAACTAATTTGCCTATCGCCGGATCCGCAACATAAAATTTAACATCAGAGGCGAATATTTTTATTTTATATAAGACAACAAAATGGTCCTGGTTCCAATGCAAAATACACGGCAGCGGTATACTCTTTTCATAGAGTCCGTTCAGCGTAAATTTGTATAACATGGCATCTAATCCAAGTGCCTTACTCGCTTCTGAAAGGTTTAGCAAATTTACCCCGTTTCTACTCAGATAGCTTTGCTCACGAACAAGTTCTATCGGGTAATTCATGCCGTAAAATGCGGCTACCATTTTGAGACAGGTAGGTCCGCAATCTTTCATATCTAATGAATTGATAAACTTAAAGCGCTTGCCCATTTAAACTTAAATTATCTTAATTATTAAAGTTCAATTTCCATAGATTGAAAGTCACCCACCGCCAAATAGGATATCGAAGACATGTCGCCCGTTCCGTCGGAAGCAAAAGTGCCTATTGCATTCATCTTAATTAGTGCATGACCCGGGACTAAATGGCAATGAAGCACACCAATGGCGCGGGCATCCAAGCCCGTAGCGGCAGGATTCAAGCATATAATGGCAATTTCTGCAGCGCCAATATTTCGGAGGTTAAGCAAATCAAGTTTATCGATAGCAATCATCATCTTGAATTCTTCGTCTTGATTTTTAGGGAAATTTGGATCCGCAGTAAAGGTTAAATGACCATCTAGCACATTTAAAACGATGTGATCAATAAGCTGTTCATCCCCGAAAAAATTTATTTCCGGAATTTCGCTTTTATTTATTTCAACAGATGGAAGGCCATTAATGGTAATGGAATGGATGCCTGTGGTTTTAATTTGCTCGGCAAACAATGCTGTTAGTTCTTTTTTTGTTTCTGACATGATTATATAATATTACGTTTATTCGTTTAAAACCGGTGCTGTAGTTTCAGGTAAACTGTCTGTATCTTCCAAATTAGTGAGTTGTTCCTTAAATAGATAATAAGTCAACGCCATACGGTCTTCCATATTAAATTTCATTACCGGGCAAGGCGGAATATTTTCCATCCAGTTTTTCGGGCAACGACCGCCGCACACCGGGAAGATTTTACAGCCCCAACACCAGATTCTTTTATCTTTATTAAGCACCAGGTCATTCCAGTCGAGGAATGGTTTCGGCTTTTTATCAAGCTTATCATCGCCTTCACTAACATGTCCGATTTGATACCGGCCGTCGTCATAAGCAGGAACCATCGGTACTTCCGTACAATTATAGATATTGCCATAACTATCCATTAGTTCGTCATGCGGCATTACACTGGTGCATACACTATAAACGCGGCCGGGAAGCGCACTAACTGGAAATTTATGTTTATGCATAGCCAGGTACCAGTCAATTTCGTGTAGTGCAAAATCGTTTACCGGCGTTTTAAGATGCGCATCGTTACCCCACGAATAAACCGGCGCGATATAGAAAAAAATCTTTTGCTGGAGGTTATGTGCTGCCAGTAGTTCAATTAACGGCACTACCCCTTCAACATTTCGCTCGTCGGCGTTGCACCGGATCACGATGCGGGTTTCGTTTGAATATTCAGGCCTGGCGGTTATTTTCAAAATATTATTGAAAATAATATCGAAGGTCTTATCTTTCGATTTTGTGTACCTGCGGGTATCATGAAACTCAGCTGTGCCATCTAAGGTTATTTCAATAGATTTTACCTGGTACTGATGAACAAGCTCTTCATAAATACTCTCTTTTAACGCCAACCCATTGGTTACTATTTTTGACCAGTAGCGGCAGTTATAACGCTCAGCCAGTGCAATCAATCTTGGCGCGAGCACCCTGATTTGATTTATCCCGACCAATGGCTCGGCTCCAAACCAATGGATTTCCAAAGACTGAAACTTCCCGGTTTTTAACAGGTGTTCGATACGTGATTCTGCTGCGTCCATGGCTTTATTGCTAAGCTGAGCCTTGGCATGCTCCTGACCGCAATAATCACAACCCAGCTGGCAGTAAGCAGACGGCATAATTACATAATGAAGGTTTGTACTTTGTTTTATAACGTCTTTGTTTTCGTTTACAAGTACCTGGAGTTCGTTTTCATCTGCATCAACTATCGTTTTGGTGCGTTTCAATTCCGAAAGCAAAGCCTCGGGAAGTGTTTCAAAATCACCAGCCTGCAATTGTTTATAATGTTTTTCCTTTATAGTCAGCAGACTTGATGATCTCGAAGCAAAAATAAGCCTGGTCGAATGGTCTGCATTGGCTGTATTTTCTTCAATAATTTCACTGACGACTAAATAATAAGACAATTTGTACGCTGACATAACTTTAAATTTAAAAAAATGAAATCCGGACCGGCTCACAATGAGCCGATCCGGTTAATTAATTAGCATGAACCATTGGTTGGACATGAACCATTGGTTGGACATGAACCATTGGTTGGACATGAACCATCCGTAGGGCAAGAGCCATTGGTTGGGCATGACCCGTTAGTTGGGCATGAACCATTGGTTGGATTGTTCCCGCCATGCAGTCTTTGGGCAAGTTCATTTGAAATGTTTTCAAACTCGCCTGTCATTTCGCTGTTTGCCAGCTCGCTCATAAGAGCACGTAGTTTTAGATTTTTCATTTAAAGTTTAGAAATGATAATTTACGTTCGTCATAATTCGTTGTATGACATCTCAACCTCGTCCGCTTTTCTCTGGGCCCTTAAATACTTGGCGGTGCAAGTTTTTGTCAGTTTAAGCGGTTCTTTTCTTCATTGTTTCCTGATGTCCTGGTCTGCTTTTGTTTGACCGTTTGACTACCGAATTTGTAAGAAAATGTAAGCCGGATAAATCTGCTTTCAGTTTCGTTTTTAAAGTCACTTTTTTGGCTATAAAAATTGGTTCGTACCGTATACGGATACGTCTTTAATAAATCAAAGCAATACAGCCCAAGATTCCCGCGCTTTCCTATTGTTTTTCTTAATCCGGCATCAAGGTAGCTGTACGCGCCGCTGTGGTAGATGAAGCTTTGGCTTGCAGAATTATAAGTGTAATCCAATTCCGCGTAAAACGAGTGTTTTTGACTCAATGTCAATTGATTATTAAGTCGGCCGTAAAATGTTACCACGTGATAGTTTAATGTGTTGCCTAAATAGATTTCGCGTTGACCGGCTTGAAAAACATTAAGCTGGGTATTCAGGCTCCAGAAACTGGTAATTTTTGTCGGGGTAAACAGGGAAAGCCCGTATCTGGTGATCGTCCCGACGTTAAGCACATTATAAAAAAAATAGTTGCTGTCTACATTCAGCGTAGGTACTTGTTGAAAATGATTGTCCTCAATTTGAAAATAAGGAGTTAGGTAAAATTGATTGTTGAGTGTGATGCCGACTTGAAAATTATAGGTGTAGGACGGCGTCAGCAAGGGATTCCCCTGGGAATAGGAATAATTCGAAAAATAGTATTTAAATGGATTTAGTTGCCAGTATGAAGGACGGTTGACGCGCACATTAAAGTTGAAATTGATCTTATAGCGGTCGCTAAAGCTGTGCAGATAAAAAAAAGATGGAAAAAGTTTTAGGTAACGTTGACTGCCAATCTCATTACTTTGAATCACCTCTGTTGATATAGTGGTGTATTCGCTCCTTAAACCTACCTGAATTGAGTTTTTCTGCCACTCTTTATTGTATGAAGCATACACCGCCTGTATATTTTCATGATAAATAAAATGATTTGATCTGGTGGTATCCGGATCAAGCTGCTCCATATCAAAAAACTTATAGTTATTGTCAGTTTTTGATTCAGATGTTTTAAATCCGAAAGCGAGTGATTGTTTTTTGGGAAGGATAAGATTATAATCAACTTTGCCTGCAATATTTTTAATATTTTGAGGAGATAAACTGCTGTTGGCCGTTTCCTCTAAAAGATTCCCGTCAGCGTAGGAATTGCCCGTCAGGAACTGGTTCTGGCGACTATCGAAGGTTAAATAGTCAAATGTAGCAGATAATGAAGAGCCTTTGCTGTCTGTAACATAGTTATAGTTTAAATCCGCATTTTTATAATTAGTCGTTTTTTTGACTTGATTAAGAATATATTCAATCGAGTCTGTGTGCTGACTGACTTGATTAAGAATTACAGTTTTCGCATTCGCATTCTCATCTGATTTGCCGAAGATATTGCCCGATGTAACCAGGCTTAAGGTGCTTTTCGGGGAGAGTTTAAGGTCTATGCCAAATTGAAACGAACTTTGCCTGTTCGTCATACTTCTCACATTGACTGTTTGCCAGGTGGAGTTGGGATAAAATACATTAGTGAACTCGGTAGACGTCAAAAGTCCGTTGTTCCAATTGATAAATCCATAAAGATTCAGAGCGCCCTTTAGGTAATTAAAACTCGCACTTTCCGTTTCGGAGGCTTTCTTGCGTTGCTCGTATGTTGAAGTCAGGAACAATACAAGTCCTTCATTTTTATTTTTTTTGGTTACGATATTAATGATGCCACCGTCTCCATTGGCATCATATTTTGCACCCGGCGCGGTGATTACCTCAATTGATGAGATATTGTCGCTTGGTATAGAATTTAGATATGAGTAAAGCTCAGTCCCTGAGAGATGGATTAATCTATCATTAATCATCACGGTTACGCTGCCCTTTCCTACAATACTAAGAGAACCCGCACTGGAAATAATCCCTGGTGTTTTTGTTAATGCTTCAAATGCATTACTGCCGGTAGAAAGCAGGGGACTATTTTCAACGTTAAATACAAACCTGTCAACTTTCTGATCATAAATTTTCTTATGTTCTTTTATGATTACTTCTTTCAGGCTATTGATTTCCTCTTTTAAAAAAAGATTGACCGTCATATTTGGGCGCTCTGCTGGCACTGAAATTTCCTTCTCACTGGTAACATAACCAACCAGTGCAGCTCTGAGACGATAACCCTCGCCTCCGGAGCTTTTTAGTACAATTTTGTACTGGCCGGCACTGTCAGTAACTGCGCCACCAGCGATATTTTTATCCTGAAACGCTGTAACATTAACATAGTGCAATGGTTTACCGGCGGAATCTGCTATCCGGCCGGAGATGACTTGTGCAGTAAGATTATTTGAATAAAGCAGCAGTAAAATAAGCCAGGGCAACACTTTCAAAACGTGTTTTTTAATGAGGAGAAGACAGTCGTTTGGCACATTAATAGGGATAAAGTTTCGATTGGTTCTGGTAGTCTGTTTGTATAACATTTAAACCGGATTATCAGGCACAATAAATCTTCCTGTTTTTTATTTAATTGAGAGATTTTTTATATGTCCTACTGGAAATATTATATATCTTGCGGTTAAATAATGCTAAATCTTATCTTTTATGAAATTTAACTGTATAGTTATTGATGATGAGTTTCACGCGCTCGCTGAACTTACGGAATTAATCAATTTACATCATCAGCTGAATTTGTCTGGCAGTTTCTTAGATATTAATGAAGCCGTTGCTTACTTGCACAGCAACGGACCGGTCGACATCGTATTTAGTGATATTGGAATGCCGGCAATTAGCGGAATTGATGCCGCAGATATTCTTAAAAAGTATAGTGATAATTTGATATATGTTACCGCTTATCGCGAATTTGCGTTGGATGCCTTCAGCGTAGGTGCTGATGGATATCTCCTCAAACCGGTAAACCGGATTGATTTTTTCAAGCGAATAGATGCAATATTGGAAAGGAGCCAAAAATCAAAGACCGAAGCCCGAATTCATGACGACCATATTTTTATAAAAGGCGATTTGAAAAATACTTTCATTAAAATAAGATATAGTGAAATAGTATTTATTGAAGGGATGCTTAACTACGTTATGGTTCACACCACAAATGTCAAAGAAATGACCTACATGGGATTAAAGGACATTTCTGAAAAACTTGAAACTCAAGGTAATTTTCTCAGAATCAATAAGTCAATAATAATCTCAATGGATTACCTCGAACGGGTTCGCGGAAACACCGTTTATTTATCGACCAACCAAAGTTTCACAATAGGAAATCCATACAAAAACGCGTTTCATGAACATGTCATAAAACGCGCTGTACTTAAACACTAATTCGAATGCTTTTTTACAAAAAACACGCCCGATACCGTAGAAGTGGTGGCCGTGGATGTTGTTGGGTCGGTAGTTTCCTGCAGGTTACTTACTTGCTGACCCGCATAGTAAAAGTGTGAAATTCTCTTGATTTTGTTCTTTTTATATTTCATGGCTTATTGGATTATAAGGCCAAGGATATTTTCAAGAACTGTGAATCACATATTTATTATATGTCATGCTGAATTCATTATATAATATTATAAAACGTGTTACCTTTAGTTACCGGTATCACTTCATTTGTTGGGCAATATTTATTGCTTATGAGGTACTCGTCACCGGTATTCTCTCCGGGCATTTTAGCCCATTGATCAATTACGTAATTTTTTACATCATTAATATTTTCACCTTTTATTTTCAAAGTGAATTTATATTGCCAAAGTCTGAAACTCAAGGCAAGCGGTCAATAAGTATTCTGGTTGCTTTGCAAATATTGAATATTGTCCTCTACTGTTCGCTGTTCATGTTGGCAACTACGTTCGTCCGATTTGAAAATGCTGCCTCTCGTCCCAATGAACATTTTAACGAAAAGTATTTTGTAGGCATACTTTGGAGGGGAATTTACTTTATGTTATATGGGTCCGCATTTTACTTGTTTAAGAATTACTTAAAAAAAAGAGAGCGTTTAACGTTGGAAGCGATGGAGGTTGAACGACTAAATAACCTGGTGCTGACAACAAAACAAGCCTATTTAAGAGCGCAAATTAACCCGCACCTGTTATTTAATACCTTAAATTTTATTCGTTATTCCGCCAAGCGAAATCCTGAGGAAGCAGATGAAGCAATTATGTGTTTATCAAATATTATCAATTTTTCTTTAGGCCATGAACAGGAAAATGTCTTACCGCTAAAAAAGGAAATAGAACAGATTAACACATTGGTCAGAATAAATCAACTCCGGTTTGCGAACCGCCTTGCAGTAAGGCAGGAATACAGTATTCATGACGAAACCATAATGATAATCCCTATCGTATTACTTACCCTGGTAGAAAATATTTTCAAGCACGGAGATCTGTCTGATGACGATCATCCTGCTGAGATCACACTTATCACAAATGAGAATGGTATAGAATTCTCAACTAAAAATATAATTTCTGGCAGAAGGATAGAACATAGCGGGCAGCAAGGATTGAAAAATATTAATGAAAGATTGGCCTTACATTATAAAAACAAAGCAAAATTTTCGTACGGGGCAGAGGGGCAGGTCTTTTATACTAAACTTCATATCTCAAATTTTTAAACATCGATGAGATATTCTGCCCCAACTTGTTCGGTATCAAATTTTGCAATTTGCCGGCTGCCGGTTTTTCCCTGCTTCCAAAAAATGGAGCCCGTCTGGAACGAACTAAAATCGCTGATTAAAAATGCTTCACCGGATTTGTATGAATCAATTAGCGAAATGAGTTTTTCAGATTTTGAGCAAACAAGCGGTCGGATCAAAATTTCTGTGTTTAAATACTTCAACCGGGCCCGGTACCGGGCTACGCCCTTTGGCGGATTTGCTTCTTTTAGTACATTATACCTTCAAAATTTTGATAGTCATGAACATCTTTTAGCCGGGCAGCCTGAGCAACATATTTTTACCAATTGGGCTGATAAAGATATGGTTAGCGATCTGCTCAAAAAAGGGAATCATCTCAGAAGTTTTATCAGCAACCCCATGCTGTACATTGCTGATAAACGTGTTAAATACCTTTATTTTAACTACGGTAAATTTGAGCTTTCTTCTGTTGAGCTTACGGCCTTGCTGAAAGAGTTAACAGACTTTTGCAGAAAAGAGAAGAATACAGCGGAAATTATTAAGTTTCTGGGCGATTCTTTCGCAATGAGTCGCAAAGAAATCGAAGCTTTACTACAACAACTGGTACAGGAGCAAATTCTGCTAAGCAGTGATTGGGTTAATATTACCGGGGAAGATTATTTTAAAAGAGTTTCTGTTTCTGAATCTGCCAAAACAGTGCCTTATATCATTACAGAGCGGGAAATATTGAATGGCTCATTAAACCAACATCAATTTGCTGTTTTAGCAGAATCTGCTGATTTTCTCAACCGGGTTTTACCTCAGGAGATTAATCCCAATATGGAAGAATTTAAGCAAAAATTCAGGGCAAGGTATGAGGATTATGAGGTGCCGTTAAGTAGAGCCCTTGACCCTCAGACAGGGATAGGCTATGGTGATTTTGCAGGTATGCAGGATGAGTCCTATTTGATTAGAACACTGAAACAACAGGTACGTAATGAAAACGGTACGAGCGAGGTCTTAAATTCCGAGTTTTACAGCATTTTAGTAAATGGTATTATCGGGCAAAAAGATATTTATCTGGATAGCATGCCCGAAATATCCTTGTCTCCGAAACCTTTGCCAAATTCATTTAGCGCAATAGTTGAAAATTGGGGAAATCTGCTATATGTTAAATACTTTGGAGGGGCTACAGCCACTGCTTTGATCAGTCGTTTTTCTCTGGCGAGTGAGACGGTATTAAATGAAGCGTGCTCATTTGCCAAATCGGAAACAAACAGTAATCCGGAAGTTTGCTTTTTTGATATTGCCTACCAGGCAGAAATCCACGTCGATAATATTAATCGTCGTGGACATATCTATGATAACGAATTGTCAATTGCTACCTGGAATACTTCCAAAGGGGTGATTAGACTGGAGGATATATTGATTAGTGTTCGAAACGGGGAGGTAATTCTGCGGCTGGCAAACTCCGACATGAGGCTGGTTCCGCGCATCACATCTGCGTACAATACACTTCGTGCAGAATTATCGCATTTCAGATTCTTTTCAGATCTTCAATATGAAGGCATTCGCGCCAACCTCTCATTAGATATCAGGAGCATCGTTAAAGGCCTTAATAAGTATCCACGGGTCATGTACAAAAATTTATTGTTGTCGCCCGCAATTTTTCGGGTACCTGAAGCTATTATTGCTGATTCTTCAGTAACGCTACCGGTAAAATTGCAACGCCTCTCGAAATGGCTGGGCCGCATCGGCCTCGATAATTTCAAATATGGCAGAGGAGATCAAACATTGCTCTTTTCACGTAAGAATAAAGATGACCTGAGATTATTCCTTGCAACCTACCGGACTTCACTCAGTGAGTATATTACGGAGGCCTTTATCAACAGCGACGTAGTTGTCAAAAATGAATTATCGGATTCTTTTTTACCGGAGTTTGTGATTAATCTGCAGCATAATAATGAGGTTTATCATAATGCGGGCTATGGAGGCACAATGACACCTGAAGCTTTTCATCCGCCCGGAAGCGAATGGCTTTATATGGAAATTTATTGTCACCCTATTGATGCTGACCGATTATTGTTAGCTGCTTTCAATGATGTTATTTCTGCAAATAGACCATTAATATCGCGTTGGTTTTTTGTCAGATACAGCAATCCGAAATTCCATATTAGGCTTAGGATAAAAACCAGCGAACCCTGGAGCCTATTAAAACAGTTTTCGAGCTTATTTTCACGTCATATCGCCTCCGGGATAATAAGTGACTACCAATTGAAACCATATTTTCCTGAAATAAGTCGTTATGGACAAGAGCTAATGCAGCGCGTAGAAACTTTTTTTTACCAGGATAGCCGATGGGTTATAGATTTTGTAAAACGTGGAGCAAACGACATGTTCCGTTACGTTTCATCGGTATATCTATTAGATGAAGCGTTTGCCGCACACGGATATTCCATTGAGGAACGGGGGCGATTTTCTCAACGGATGTCTGCTGCATTTGCCGATGAATTTCAACTTAAAAACGATGCTTACAAAATTGTAAATAAATATTACAGCGAGTTTGCCGGGAAACTCGACAAAGAAAAGAACGCTGCGCGAACCACTGACAAGAAAAGACATGGCGCCTTGTTACAATTTATAGCCTTGCTCAAATATTGCGAAACATCGTTATCCGGGCGGCTTGCCGCTGACCTTTTTCATATGCACATTAACCGGCTGTTTTCGTCAGAACAAAGAATGCACGAAATGATTATTTATATTTTTTACCAAAAATATCTTAAAGCCCAACAATACAAGTAATTCAGCGGGACCTGATTTTTTTAGCTTTCAAATGTCTACGTTTAATTAAGAACTTTATCTTGCACACCAATTTTATCGTAAATATGAAGCAACCGGGTAATAATTTCGCGAGATATCTTCTTATAGTTTTAGCGATTACATATATAAATTATCAAACCGCAGCTGCGCAGCAATTGAAATGGATACCATTTTATTGGGAGACCGAAGTGATTGAAGGGCGTTCGATACCTGATTTTTCAATTACAATCCCGGTAAAAATCGAAAGCCTTCAGGATCCATTCAAAATGCAATTAGATTTAGGGTCTGCGCAGACATTTATTTATGGGAATTCTTTCGCACCCTATTTGAACCAAGACAAAGAAATTTTGAATGCATTAGATTCGAGCGGAGGTTTTTATGCCGAAGGCAAGCGCTATCCTGTTTTCCGTGATTTTAAACTGAAACTCGGGCAGGTAGATGTGCCGCCTTTGAACGTCGGCTATTATGAAGGGTACGGGCAGCGATATGAAACAGGTAAGCCTGCGATGGAAAATAAAAAATTAATAGGAACCATAGGCTGTGACATTTTCCTGAACAAGGTACTTATTCTAGACTATCCCCATCAGCGGATTGCGATCTCAGACCACATTCCGGCCCAATTCGCGGGTATTTCTTTAGAACCGGTAAGCATTGAAGGAGGAAGAATTGTCGTGTCATTGAATATAGATTCAAGAAAACAAAGATTGCTTTTTGATACGGGCTCAAGCATGTTTAGCTTGCTGACCACACAACACAACGTCATAGGGATTAGCGAGGACGCAGTGATTGATTCGCTGAAGACCACCAGTTGGGGTGACGTATATTACGTTTATCAAAAAAAGCTAAACAGCCCTATAAGATTAGGTAACCACGAACTTAAATCCGGTGATGTTTTTTATGACAAAATAGAAAAATTTGACAGGTTTTACGATAACCAAAACATCTGGGGAATAATTGGTAACAAATGTTTCCGTAATAATATTCTTATTATAGATTTTTCAAACTCAAAAATAGGAATGTTATAATAGCATTTGTTCTAAAAGAAAACACGCAGGGAAATGTCCACGGTTATTAATGAAAATACATTCCGTCCCTGACCATTGAGTACCATATAATAAAGAGTTATCCTTTATTGATTAAATCCAGGGCTGAGGGCAATTGTACCATATCGCTTGATTGTTTTGCGAAGGCAAGGGAAGAGGTCGTTTTCATAGTGGAAGCATCCGATTAAGTTTAGTTAAAAAGAAGAAGGCAAGTTCGTTATATGGTCCAAGGTTTTTCTAATGTATTGACCTTAAATGAAAAACGCAAATCGCAATGCAGGTTATTTTCCTGATGCATTCAGTTAAATATCTTTTGTTGATTAAAGATAAACAGCACAGCGCTTTTAACGATATACATATCTAAACGTTTACCGGCAATAGTATGCTATTAAAAATAGATTTTGAACTCGATTTTGACGCAGATTTCAGGAGAAGTCTTTCCGCGATCTCTGAGTTTTTGAAATTTACTAATTATTCCTGTCCCCTTTCAGGATGCTAAAAGAACCTGCCGCTCTAAAATCTTTTCTATAACATATCCCACCGTTCCCATTATAGCAGCATCCTGCCCGAGTTTTGATAAAACAACATCCACCTTTTCCCTCATTTGCGTCATGCAATACGTGTTAACTGATTGCTGAATCGGAATGGTTATATATTGTTTTGCTTCGGCCATTTTTCCACCCAGTATAATCAACTCCGGGTTAAACAGTTGTATTAAGATAGCAATACCCCGCCCCAGTTTTATGCCGATATCAGCCAATATACTAATCGCATACTGGTCGCCGCGGTTTGCCGCATCAATTACCAATTGCGGTTCTATTTTATCTATTTCCTGGTCAGATAGTTTATTTAAAATTGAGTTCTGACCAGATTTTATACCCTCCTTGGCCATTTTTGCCAGGGCAATGCCCGAGGCCACCGTTTCCAGGCACCCGCGTTTGCCGCAATAACATAAAGCGCCATCTTCAACAAAAGGAATATGCCCGAATTCGCCGGAAAAGCCCGAAGTTCCGTTTTGCAATTTCCCGCCCATAATCACCCCTAAACCAACGCCCCAGTCCATCAACAGCACCAATGCGTCCTTTTTATTATTGGCCAGTCCAAAACGCGACTCTGCCAGGGTTGCACTCTTTACATCATTTTGAATGAAAACCGGTTTACTGAACTTTTCTTCCAGGGTATCTTTCAGGCTTTTAGATTCTTTTCCGGAAAACAAATAGGTATAATTCTCCCCCAGGGCGGTATCAACCAGGCCCGGCATGTCGACTCCTATCCCGATCAATTTAGACTGATCGATCTTCGAGGCTTTCATCAAATCCTGCGCAATAGTATAAAGCTGATTTACGGCCGTTACCTCTTGTGTTATCGGGAATGTAAAGCTTTGTACACCGGTAATGTTGTTATTGTTATTATCGAAAATGGCCATCTTGATCTTAAATCGTTCCATATCGATACTAAGAATGTAGAACGAATTGTCCTTTAAGGCATACAGGTCTGGCTTCCTTCCGCCAACAGATTCACCTCTTCCTTTTCTTTCAATCAAATCCTCCTCCATAAGTTCATTTATCAGCGTGAGAGAAGTAGGCAAACTTAAATTGAGAAAATTACTCAAACTGGCGTTCGACTGCGGGCCTTCTGCATGTATATATTTTAAGAACTTAACCTTTTGCAAATATTTTTTCCGCTCAATATTACTCAGCTCGTCTAAATAAGTTTTATCTACGAGTATCGACTTCAACGGGCTTGAATTCATCATATGCAAATAGAATAAAAATACTTTTATAAAATTTTTAGTAAAGTTAAAGATATTTATATAAATAATTATGTTTTGACAATTTGTTTTAATTATTTTTTATATAATTGGTTTTTATTTTCCCAAAAAACCAAAACAAACCAAATATGAGAAATCAATTTAAGTTAACAATGGCGTCAGCGGTGGTCATTGCTTCCTTTGCGTTCACCGTTTCTAAAACCAAAATACCCGCGTCACGAGAAAAAAATGCCTGGATAAGTCTTTTTGACGGCAAAACCTTACATGGCTGGCATGGCTACAATAAAACAACACCGGTTAAAAACTGGGATATAGAAGACGGCGCCCTGGTATGCCTGGGTGCAGCTAAAGATGCGTCCGGTGGTGATATCGTAACCGATAAGAAGTTTGCCAATTTTGAATTGAAATGGGAGTGGAAAGTGAACAAGGGCAGCAACAGCGGCGTAATGTATCATGTGCAGGAAGGCGCAAAATACCATGCTCCTTATGAGACAGGCCCCGAATACCAGGTTATTGATGACGTTAATTTTCCGCAGCGGTTGGAAGAATGGCAACAAGCAGGGGCCGACTATGCCATGCATGTCGCCAATAGCGATAAAAAGCTCAAACCGGTAGGTGAGTGGAACACCAGCAGCATCATTTTTAACAACGGCCATGTGGAACATTGGCTGAACGGCAAAAAAATAGTCGAGTTTGAGGCCTGGACTGATGACTGGAACAAAAAACGTACCGAAGGTAAATGGAAGGATTACCCGGATTATGGTAAGGCCAAAACCGGGGAGATCGCTTTGCAGGATCACGGCGATAAGGCATTTTACAGGCACATCCTGATCAGGGAGCTGTAATCCCGCCGGTTCTGCGAAATTTATGTTTAAAATGAACTGTTTTATTATAAAACCATTACTTACCCATCCATATCCATGAAAGAACCAATAATAAATACCCGGCGTGATTTCATAAAAAAATCGGCTATCGCGGCTGCCGCATTTACTATAGTGCCGCGCTTTGTTTTGGGCAAGGGATATCTTGCTCCAAGCGATCACCTGACTAAAGGCATCGTCGGCGTTGGCGGCATGGGCCGCAACCATATTCCGTACGGCGGCACTAAAGTGGTTGCCATTTGCGATGTCGATAAAAATCATTTGCAGGAAGTAGCCGGAATGTTGAATAACGGCGCAAAAACGATGAGCGATTACCGGGAGCTTATTCAAATGCCGGAAGTTGATATAGTACACGTTGCCACCCCGCCGCACTGGCATGGCATCATTGCCGCCGATGCAGCACGGGCAGGAAAGGATATTTGGTGCGAGAAGCCGA
>Ga0105237_10000732_pt1 | contig 45248 bp, 30 predicted proteins | sample KBSC24metaG_FD_81520 | JGI IMG/M metagenome (GOLD analysis project Ga0105237, IMG submission 81520) | Corn rhizosphere microbial communities from Kellogg Biological Station, Michigan, USA - KBS C2-4 metaG | ecosystem: Host-associated > Plants > Roots > Rhizosphere > Soil | place: Michigan, USA...
AAGCTAACAATCAAATGGTCAAAGTTACTGCCCCGAGCCAATTTCCCGATGGCTTATGATGCGGCCCAGCATCGAATAATAGTTGGTTATCGCGTTCCTGCCAAACTAATTTTATATGACAGCGAAACAGGAAAGGAAATTTTCAGCGGGCCGATGGTGGGCGATGTGGATGATCTTTATTGGGATGCCCAAAACAAATGCGTTTACATTAGTGGTGGCGGTGGTGCAGTTGATATTTTTAAACAAATAAGTGATTCCTATAAGCAGGTTGCTCATATCAAAACCCGCGATGGCGCCCGTACTTCTTTGCTTGTGCCTGAATTGGGTATATTCCTCATCGCAGCAAGGGAACGCGGTGGTCAAAAGGCTGCATTGTTAGTTTACGGTACTACGGAATAACGGTTAGACATTTAATAGCATTAAATCTTAACCTTTAGCATACTGGCATTAATAGCCACAACCACCGTGCTAACTGTCATTAATACCGCACCGGCAGCAGGGCTTAAAACAACCCCCTGATTATAAAGTACACCTGCGGCTAAAGGTAAGGCAATCACATTGTAGCCGGTTGCCCATGCCAGGTTTTGAACCATTTTTCGATAGGTGGCTTTTCCGAAAAGAATTAAGCTGACAATATCCTTCGGATTGCTGTTTACTAAAACGATTCCTGCGGTTTCTGCCGCAATGTCGCTTCCTGAACCAACCGCTATGCCGATATCCGCCTGTGCCAATGCGGGCGCATCATTAACACCATCTCCGGTCATGGCCACAAACTCGCCTTTGCTTTGCAGTTCTTTGATTTTCTCCAGTTTTTGGTGTGGCAACACTTCAGCGATAAAGCTATCCATACCTAAAGTTTTACTTACACTGGCAGCTACTTTGCTATTATCACCAGTCAGCAAAATAGATTTGATGTTTTCGTCTTTTAAAGTTTTAATCGCTTCCGCTGACTCCGGCCTGATCTCATCTGACAGCGCGATATAGCCACTTAATTGATCGTCGACCAACACAAAAACCACCGTTTCCGTATCATTGGCAGAAAAACCATCCGGCAAGGCCAGTTTATTTTCCTTTAAATAACCTGGACTCACGACTAAGACCTTTTTGCCCTCGACAACAGCCTCAACACCCTGACCTGTAATCGCCTTAAATTTTTCAGCCTGCGGAACGTTTAATTTCAGGTCCTTCACTTTCTGCAAAATGCCGGTAGCGATAGGATGCTCGGATTTTTGCTCTAAAGCGGATGCAAGGCGTATCAACTCATTTTCGTTAGTGTCTTTATTCAAAGCGACGATTTTTGATACTTCAAATTTTCCTACAGTCAGTGTGCCAGTTTTATCAAATACAACTGTAGTGATCTTCCTGGAGTTTTCAAAAGCCGTCCGGTTTTTGATCAGCAACCCATATTTTGCAGATAGCGCGGTGGATTTTGCCACCACAAGCGGAACAGCCAGGCCTAAAGCATGAGGGCAGCATATGACTATGACCGTTACCATACGTTCCATAGCAAAGGCTAAAGTCTGGCCGGTTAAGTACCAGTACAGAAATGTGCCGATACCCGTTACCAAAGCGATTACGGTTAACCATTTTGCAGCCGTGTCGGCCAGCAATTGGGTTTGCGATTTTGATTTTTGCGCATCGTCCACCAGCTTCACAACCTGTGACAAATAAGAATCCTTAGCAGCATGGGATACCGTCACTTTGAAAGAGCCGTTGCCGTTGATGGAACCGGCGATCACTTTATCGCCCATTACCTTTTGTACAGGTTTAGATTCCCCGGTTAACATCGATTCATTCAGATAACTTTCGCCTTCCAGTATTATTCCGTCCGCGGCGACCTTTTCGCCCGGCTTAACCAGGATAATATCACCCTGCTTCAGCGTGTCAGTTTTCACGTCATGGATCATATCCCCCATGACCATGTGTGCATCAGCCGGCATGAGCTGAACCAACAATTCCAGTTCATTGGACGCTCCCATTACCGAGCGCATCTCTATCCAGTGACCCAACAGCATGATCAGGATCAGGGTGGCCAATTCCCAAAAGAAGTCCATGCCTTTCAAGCCGAAAACAACAGCGACGCTGTAACTGTAAGCAACCGTTATAGCAAAGCCAATCAGGAACATCATGCCTAGGTTCTTTGTCCTTACTTCATCCACCAACCCGGTCAAAAACGGCCAGCCGCCATAAATAAACACGACTGAAGCTAATGAAAAAAGTACATAAGGTAATCCCGTGAAGCTTAAGTCTACATGCAGCCATTGCTGAATTTGCATCGACAACAACATGATCGGGACGGTCAATACCAAAACCACATAAAACCGCTTTTTAAAGTCGGCGATCATCATAGCGTGGTGGTCATGCTCCGACATGCCATGATGCGGATCCTGACCGTGCTGCATTTTGCTATGGTCCATATCGTCCATTTTCATTTGATGCTTTTTGTGGGTGTGTTCCATTTTTGATTGTTCATTGCTGTTAAGGGTGGTTTACAATAAAAGTACGTATCTCTTCAACAACCTGCCTGCTATTTAGATTGATATAAGATAGTATATAAAGAAGGCGGGGTATTCTGAAGAATACCCCGCCCTGATGCGTTGAAAATCTTGAGACGAAGAACGTTAGCTCTTTGCTTTTTTTGCTTCTTCCTTTTTCTTCTGCTGTTCTAAGAAATAACAGTGTGCAGCGCAGGCATGCAATTTATAATTCATGTGCGCGGTTCCAAAATTATGCCCCTGCGGGTCTAAAATTGCACATTTTTCTTTGTCCAAATCTTTGGTGTTAAGAATGTTTTCTCCATTGATATTGTAATAGGAACCATTTTTCCTGGCCATACCCAATTTTTTTCCGTTGGCGTCGATCACATTACCATTTCCGTCAATAAAATAAAGTTTTTGCCCTTTGTTGTTGCGGACAATATTGTCTTTGTCAATATAACCGAGTTTGGTTCCACCGTGATCGTATATTCCGCCTTTGGCATTAATAATAATTTTAAATGTCGTGTCTTTTTTTGTTTGACCCGACGCACTAACAGTAACAGCCGTCGTCATTGTCAGTATAAATAAAAATAAATGTAGCTTTTTCATGTTTTTGAAATAAATTTTTGAGTTATTACAAAAATCGTTTAATAAAATTTGACAGGTAATGATTATCAGCAACTTAAAAAGTGATCGCGGTCATTAACAAAAATGAATAAGGACAGAATTAAGGGATATTCTATTTATTTAAAACGTGCCCATATACTATGAATTTTCGCAATAAACTTAAATTTGTTTTAAACGGTTATTGGATTTAACAAATAATACGTACTACCAATAGGATAGCCTTATGGAGGCGGTAGATTATTGAAAAAGTTAAATTGCTGCTAAGCTACGGTGCGGGCAATCTTTTGCATGACCGAGTGATCATCGCCAAACTTACAAAGCGCATCGCAATGTAATCTTAACTCGGAAAAACAGATATATTTCATTTTCATATTTCCCTGTCTGATGGAAGGGCGGGATAGCTGCATAATAACATCTTCTTTATTTACTTGCCAAGACCTATAAGGATGTCGGAATTCAATCTATTGAAAATGAGCATCCCGATGAGAATCAAACTCCAAAATCGTCGTTCAAACGAAAATAACGTACATTTTGCAATACGTGTCCGTAAATTGATATCAATTTTAGAAAATATCGAACTCCATTTTTCGGACATGAAAAATATCTCAATAAATTGTAAATCAAATAGTTGAATTAACAAAAAAAGGAAACATTCTGTTAAGAACATTTCCTTAAGTGGTCCCGACGAGAATCGAACTCATATCTAAAGTTTAGGAAACTTCTATTCTATCCGTTGAACTACGGGACCCTTTTTCGATGTGCAGATTTCGAATGTGCAAATGTGCGAATTATCAGCGAGTTCATCAAAAACATTTGCACATCTGCATATATGCACATCCACACATCACCTTATCACCGACCCATTATGCAAATCATCAACCGGAGATACAAAACTTAGCTTACCTTCCCCATCTTCAGCCATCAGGATCATGCCTTGCGACAGGATGCCTTTTATTTCGCGTGGCTCCAGGTTCACCAGAATGCTTACCTTTTTGCCTATGATCGCTTCCGGCTCATATTGTTCAGCCAAACCGGATACCACCGTGCGCTGGTCAATGCCGGTATCGATGGTCAGCTTGAGCAGCTTTTTTGTTTTGGCTACCTTTTCTGCAGTTAAAATAGTACCTGTGCGGATATCCATTTCGGCAAATGCCTCGTAGTTGATGTTCGCTTTCGCGGGTATCACTTCAGTATTTTGTACTGGCAGTGCGGCTTGTTTTTTGGCGGCAAGCTTTGCTATCTGGGCCTCTATCACCTCATCCTCCACCTTTTCAAATAACAAGGCTGCCGGGTTCAATTGATGGCCATTTTTAAATACCATTTCTTCCTCAAACCCGATCTGATTAGAGGGCCAGTTGAGCATATACAATATCTTTTTTGCAGTAGCCGGTAAAAACGGCTGCAAGCACGCCGCCAAATGACCGATCAATACCAAACAATTATGCAAAGCAAGTTTAGCATCGTCCGGGTTGGTTTTGATGGTTTTCCAGGGTTCTTTTTCCGTTAGATACTTATTGCCTAACCGGGCAATATCCATAACCGTTTGCATTCCCTGGCGGAATTTGTAGGTTTCCAGGCTGCGTTCCAGCTCGTCATAAAACCTGCCAAGCTCGGCGTCAATACTGTTTTCTTTAAGTATGATGTCACCTTCAGCACTTTCTACCTTCCCGTCAAAAAACTTGTGCATCAGTATCATCACCCGGTTCAGATAGTTTCCTAATATGGCCACCAGCTCGTTGTTCACCCTCGCCTGGTAATCCCTCCAGGTAAACTCACTGTCGCTGGTTTCGGGCAAAATGGAAGTTAATACATACCGCAATTCGTCCTGTTTACCCGGGAATTCATCCAAATACTCATGCAGCCAAACAGCATGGTTGCGCGAGGTAGAAAGTTTATCGCCCTCCAAATTCAAAAACTCGTTAGCCGGTACATTCTGTGGCAGCACATACTCACCATGAGCCCGCAAAATAGCAGGGAAAATAATGCAATGGAATACAATATTATCCTTGCCTATAAAGTGGATCAGGCAAGTTTCATCTTCTTCCTTCTCCTGCTTTTTCCAATATAATTTCCAGTCCTTGCCATGATCCAATGCCCATTGTTTAGTGGCAGAGATATAGCCTATCGGCGCATCCATCCACACATAAAGCTTTTTGCCTTTGGCCTCTTCCAGCGGAACATCGATACCCCAATCCAGATCGCGCGTCATCGAGCGTGGTTGCAAACCTGATTTGAGCCATGATTTACATTGACCAAATACATTTACTTTCCACTCGCCTTCCTTGGTATCTATCCATTTTTCCAGCCAGGGTTGATATTTGTCCAGTGGCAGGTACCAATGCTTGGTAGGCTTCAAAATAGGCGCCTTACCACTAAGGGTGGATACCGGGTTGATGAGATCGGTTGGATTTAAGGAAGTACCACAATTTTCGCATTGGTCGCCATAAGCATTTGGATTGCTGCAATTGGGGCAGGTGCCGATGATATACCGATCGGCCAAAAACTGCTGGTAGTCCTCATCAAAATATTGCTCCGAGTATTTCTCTACAAATTCATCCTTTTCATACAAATTCAGAAAAAACTCCTGCGAAAGGTCATGATGTATGCGCGAAGAAGTCCGATGGTAAATATCAAATGATATCCCGAATTCTTCAAAGCTTTCTTTGATCTGTTTATGGTATTTATCAATGATGGCCTGCGGAGTTGTTCCCTCCTTTTTGGCTTTAATGGTGATAGCCGCGCCATGCTCATCAGAGCCGCAGATGTAAACCACATCCTGTTTTTTGAGCCTTAAGTATCGTACAAAAATATCGGCAGGTAAATATGCCCCGGCAAGGTGCCCGATATGCAAAGGCCCGTTTGCATATGGCAACGCCGAAGTAATCGTGTAGCGTTTAAATTTATTAAGTTGTGACATTAAATGTGCGTCCTAATTGATAATTTGGCAAAGATAATTTATTTGAGCCGGAAAGTCCGTAAGGAAGAAAGCCTGTATATGTTTTCTTTAGTTCGACATTCAATTCACTCAATCACTAATTAAAATGCCGCCATTTCTAAAAAAAGGTGACAAGATCGCGATAACCTGCCCGGCTAAGAAGCTTCCTAACCCGATGGCAGATGCTATCGCATTGTTGCAATCCTGGGGATTGGAAGTGGTATTGGGCGAAACCGTGGAAGCATCCTATCACCAGTTTGCCGGAGATGATGAACTGCGGGCGCGAGACCTGCAACGCTTTATCAATGACGATAGCATCAAAGCTATTATTGCCGCGCGAGGCGGATATGGAACTGTGAGGATGATCGATAAAGTTGACTTTAGCCGCTTTGCCACCCATCCTAAATGGCTGGTCGGGTTTAGTGATATTACCGTGATCCACTCGCATTTATTTGCCAATTACAGTGCACAAACCATCCACGGGCAGATGCCGGTAAATATCCCCGATGCATCAGTACACTCACTGGAAACCTTACGAAAAGCATTATTTGGCGAAGAGATCAGCTACAATTTCACGTCGCACGCGCTAAATCGTAGCGGCGAGGCTAAAGGAATAGTAATAGGCGGCAATTTAAGTTTGTTGATCGCTGTGCTGGGTTCCGTATCTGATTATGACTACGATGGAAAAATACTTTTTATTGAAGATGTTGGCGAATACCTATATTCGATTGACCGCATGATCCGTACCCTTGACCGTGCCGGAAAGCTGAAAAACCTGGCTGGCCTGATGGTCGGCGGTTTTACAGAAGTAAAAGATAACGACATCCCATTTGGTTTTACCGTGCCGCAGATTGTGATGGAAGTGGTGAAAAACTATAGTTACCCGGTTTGTTTTGATTTCCCGGCAGGGCACATCCCGGATAACCATTCAATAATATTAGGTAAACACGTAAATCTATCTGTGCACGACAAGCACGTTGAAGCCAATTATGACGTGATTTAAGGATTTATTGATCAATCCAAGATATTCTGATTCGTTTGAAATAACTTTGCAACATTCCAATAACAACAACTACAATGGCACTTTTCAGCAACTTAGGAAACTATAAAAACTTCGGATTATTAATTATACGCTTAGGATTAGGGGTGATGTTTATTTATCACGGCTATCCCAAACTGATTGGCGGCCCGCATGCCTGGGAGGGATTAGGAACTTCAACAAAATATGTCGGCATTCATTTTTTGCCTTTGATGTGGGGCCTGTTGGCTGCATTGGTAGAAACCGTCGGAGGAGTTTTGCTGATCATTGGGCTTGCATTCAGGCCAATATGCCTCTTACTGATCATCAACCTGGTGGTAGCTGCTCTTTCTCAATATGGGCAAGGCGGGGGACTTGGCGATGCTGCCCATGCTATTGAAGATGCTATTATGTTCGCCGGCCTTCTATTTATCGGGCCGGGTAAATATAGTGTGGATAAGAAATAGAAAAGCCCCCAATTAAAAACCCCGACAGCTTCTACACTGCCAGGGCTTGATTTAAATTAACGATTTACTGATATTAATTATTAAGGATTTTGCTTAATGTTTGGATTGGCGTTAATCTCACTTTGTGGAATAGGCTGCTGAAACAGGTTGCTATTAGCTGCCACTGTTTTCAACGTAGCCGCAGGGCCAACCCCGCCAATCTGGTCACCAAAATCTGATCTTTGAAGAGGAATGTTCAACCTTTTAATGTCAAAAAACCTTGAACCTTCAAATGCAAGTTCCAATCTTCTTTGCAATAATATGGCGTTGTAAAGCGCTGTTCCTGTCTCAGCACCGGCTACAAAATCGGTATAGCGGTGGCTGCGGATCGTATTAAGGTCGGCAAGTGCTAAACCTGCGCTTCCCAGGTGAGAATAGGCTTCCGCACGGTTAAGATAAACCTCTGCCAATCTGATTACTTTAAAATCCACAACGTTTGCTGCACCGGTTGCTCTTCCGAAATATTTTTTAACATAGTTAAATTTATCCGAGTTGAACACAGTTTGGTCGATATAGGCAGTCGTGCGAACATCAGTAGCGCTAAACAGGTTAAAAAACGCCCAATCAACACAATATTCAGGCTTAACACCCTGAGGACTTGCCTGCTCATATCCTACGCCCAATGGAATATTATCAAGATCGGCTATAGTTACCCTGAACAGCACTTCAGTAGACGCGGGGTCATCGGCATCTATCCAGATATCACCAAAGTTGGCTGTTGTTGCCAACTCATGCCCGTTAGATGTTGCATCGGTGATGGAAGCTGTTGCTGCGTCAGCAGCTTTTTGCCACTCGCCGCGATACAAGTATACCCTTGATAGTAAACCCTCTACCGCAGCCTTGTTTAGTCTGCCAACTCCGTTATCTTCGGCTATTAAACCTTGTGCCTGCACCAAATCAGCAACCACCAGGTCATATGCCGTTTTAACGGGCGTCCTTGAAGGTAAAAGAGTTGGATCTGTTGATGTTACATAAGGAACACCTAATTCGGTATCAGAAATCACCGAAGTGTATGATTTTGCATAAAGCCGCAGCAAGTCAAAATGCGCCAGAGCTCTTAAAGCTAACGCCTCGCCCTGAACATTACTTTTAAAATCACCGGCTGTCAAATGGTCAATATTTGCGATAATGTAATTAGAACGCAAGGCCACTGTATATGCGTTTGGCCACATATCCCAATTGTTATTGGAGTTGAAAGTGAAGTTATAAAGTACTGACTCCGATCTGCGCCCCTGTGAACAAATGATCAGGTTATCAGACATTACATCAGGAGTAGCTGACATTGAGCCACCATCCTGGCCGCCGTAATAACTACCACCCTTTAGTCCCGAGTAAACACCCAATATCGCATTCGTAAAATCATCGGGTTTATTGAATGCATTTCCAACCGGGATAGCGTTGGATGGGTTTTGTATTAATTCTTTTTTGCATCCCGTTACCATTAGTAACATTAATGATGCGCATATATATATCTTTTTCATTTTTTTTATCCTTTATCATTTAATTAAAAGGTTACACTAGCCCCAAGTGTGAACTGGCGCGTATTGGGATAACTAAACAATGTGTTTTGTCCAGGAATTAACAAATTGCCTTCAGTACTTCCGATACCTACTTCCGGATCACCAAAGAAATGATCTGGGTTATAAGTCAACAGGTTCTGGCCCTGTATGAAAACGCGTAACGAAGCTATTTTAAATCGCTGTGTGATCTCCTTTGGTATGGTATAAGCTATTTGCAGGGTCTTAAACCTGATGTAATTGTCCTTTTGCAGGTACTGATCGGTAGTGTAGGTCTGGTCGGCCCCGTTAGCATCCGGTTTTGGCAGAACATTCACATCTCCTGGTTTTTTCCAGTAGTTTAATGCGAGTGTTGATTGGTTCTGGTAAACGTTTGATCCCCATGAATCCAATATCTGCATATTGTTGTTGTAAGTATAACCGCCAAATGAGTAGGTGAAATCGGCTGACAGCTCAATCCCTTTATAGCTTACGCTGGTACCAAAACCACCAAACTCCTTAGGATTAGGGCTTTTCCCTGATTCTACCACTGCGTTATCGAAGTTATAATCTTCGGTTATATTGCCATTTTTATCTAAAAATTGTGCTGCGCCTGTTTGCGGGTTAACACCTGCATATCTTACCACTTTGTAAGTATAGATAGCTTCGCCCGGCTTAATCACACCAACACCATTGCTTGCGATTTCATTAGCACCACTGTACAATGAAGTAACTTTATTTTTATTGAAGCTGATATTACCATATACGCTCCATCTTATACCATGGCTCCTGATAATGTCTGCATTCAGGCTCGCCTCAATACCGCTATTGTTCATTGTGCCTACGTTTTTATATACAGTAGAGAAGCCTGTCGTTTGCGATACCGGAAGCTGGAATAGTAATGCGCTGGTTTTTTCGTTGTAATAGTCAATAATACCACTGATGCGCCCATTTAATATCTCGAAATCAAAGCCTATATCACGCTTCAGCTTTTTCTCCCAGGTTAGATCAGGATTTGGGATCTGTGTTGGGATCGCTGTGGACGCCCCGTTATATTTTCCGAATCCGTAAAGGCCCAGGGCCTGGTAGTTACTGATACCACTGAAGTTACCGGTGTTACCGATTGAACCCCTTAGTTTTAATACATTCAACCAGGTAAGGCTCTTCATAAAATCTTCAGAAGTAATCAGCCATCCAAAACTGCCCGAATAGAAATTACCATAGCGCTGGTTGGCACCAAATCTTGATGAACCATCACGCCTTGCACTTCCTGTAACAAAATACTTTCCTTTATAGTTGTAGTCAATCTCGCCTAACAAGGAAGCCATAGTATAGGCCGAATAAGTGGTGCTGTTTGTACCCTCGTTAGCAGCTGCATTATTTTGCGTGCTCAGGTCCGGGTCAGGATATCCTTTACTGCTTAATGAATAGCTGGTGAATTGATCCTTCTGAAACTCTTGAAGAGCCATTACGTTAAAGTGGTGATCACTCGCAACATCAAATTTGTAAATGGCTTTGTTAGTCCAGACATACATAAAATCACGGTTTCCATTATCAGTTTTCTCGCCAGGTGCTGCAGGATCGCCAATATATTGCTCAAGCACCGATCCTGGTTTCAAAAAGTACTGTCTTTGGTAGTCGTTAAGTGTTAACCCGATCTGGCTCGATATACTGAGCCCTTTAATAGGGTGCAGATCAAGTGATGTGGCGTTGTAACCACTCAAATACTTCTGAAGTTCAGGGTTATTCTTTAATGCTTCCAAAATAGGGAAGCCCTGGCTGGTCAGGTTATACGTACCATCCGAATTATATACCTTCTCGTAAGGGTTATAAGCATATATGGCATAAAACGGGTTTTGAGCATTGTATAAATCCCTGGTCTCATTAGTGCTTCTTTGCCCAAGGCTTAAATTATTGCTCAATGATAACCATGGTTTAACCTCTGTACTCAGGTTTATCTTACCGGCATATTTTGTAAGGTCAGAACCAACTACGATACCATCTTCATCATATTTTGTGAAGGATACATAATAGTTAGTTTTGTTTTCGTGCCCGCCGATAGTTACCTGGTGCTGCAATATTTTACCACTGCGCAGTATATCATCCTGCCAGTTATGTGACTGGGCGATGAGGCTGTTAAAAGCTGTAGTTCTCTCGGCTGCTGTAAGGTCTGTAACCTGTGTCCCATCAGGGAAACCCTTATCCGCCAAATAATTAGAAAGATCACCATTGGTATAACCCAAATCATATTCATATTGTAACTTTTGGGCGCCATCCATCATTTTAAAATTATCAGGTATTTTCCTGTTCGTTCCGTATTGGAAGGTATAAGTGATATGGCTATCTGACTCGGCACCGGTTTTGGTGGTTATCACTACCACACCATTTGATCCGCGAGCACCGTACAATGCAGAACCAGAGGCATCTTTCAGGATGTTGATGCTGGCTACGTCGTTTGCGTTTAAGGTATTGTAAAATTCAGCAGCATCAGCGTCCGGGATTTGCACACCGTCAACTACCAACAAAGGCTGCTGACCTGCATTTACCGATCCTGTACCACGTATCCTGATAAATGCATTCGCACCCGGGCGACCATTTTCAGTAGTGATCTGAACGCCCGCTGCTTTACCCTGCAATAAATTGTCGATGCCTGGTATTGGCTTGTCGGCAATCACCTTGGAGCTAACCGTTGATATGGCCGAGGTGTTGCTTGCCCGCGTTTTGGTTTGGTAACCGGTTACCACCACCTCGGTAAGCTCTTTGCTTGAAGACTCGAGGGTAACATTCAAAACGTTGGTGCTTCCCGCGGTTAATTGCTGTGTGGAATAGCCAATAAATGAGAATACCAGGGTTGAACCCGTGGGCGCGCTTATTGAATATTGTCCGTTTGAATTGGTTTGCACACCTGATGTGCTCGCTTTGATTTTTACAGATACGCCGGGTATTGGCAATCCGTCATCTTTTCCTCTTACAGTACCCGTAATAGTACTGTTTTGTGCAAATACCTGAGTTATACATAACACAAGCAAACACAAACTTACTAGTATAAGTTTTTTCATATCGTTAATAATATAGTTAGTAGTTAATTAATTAATAAAACATGATAACGTTAAAAGGCATATCCACTAACCATAGGAAATGCCGTTTAGCTGTATCATGATAATAGGACGCTTGTTCCTTTTGTGGTGTGACAGGAAGGGGTTATTATTCTTTCTTTCCCCTAATCCCGGTACTTGTAGCTGTACCATTTTGTGCAGGTATTGATACTTTGGCAGATATCAACGGGCACAACTTTTCGAGTAACAAATTTTCATAAATAAAATTTAAGTGATTTGTTATTAATTAGGGGGTGCAAAATATTACATTCTTAATATAAAAGCAAATAAATTAAGCCCAATAGACCCCGGTTTAAGTATAACTTTATTGTTACACGTGTAAGGGGTTTAGTGCAACAATTGAGTAAATAATTGATTTACTATAAGTTAACCGGATGTACAGCGGAGTCAATTGCTCTATCCAAAATATGCTTACCACAATTACGGCAGCAAGATCGTGATGGTTGCCAGCCGGCAATATTTAAAGTACAAGCAGGCAGCTAATACACTTATTAAAATGAGTAACCTTACAAGCAACGTTTTCGCAAATATGATCAAACCAAAAAAGCTCCAATATGATTGGAGCTTTTTTGACTAAATAACAATGGATTTATTAATCTATTGATTCATATAGTCGCCTAATTTGCTTAGGTAAGCATCATCAATCGTTCCCGAATTATCAGAAAGGTATTTGTTTACTTTATCAGCATCCTTTGCAAATGCATCCTTTAAAGATTTTTTCTTGAGGGATATCTTTTGAGGTTTGCCACCCTGTGCATCCGCTACAAAATAATCAGCATCGTCGATATACTCATCGTAATCGTTTCCATGGGATGTTACCCCATTGTTCACATAGTCAGACTTAACAAACCTTGTTTTTGTAAGCTTATATATTTTGTATTTCTTACCGGAGGATAAGGCCTGCACATAATGTATCTTATCGATATCCGGAGCTTGCTCAAACACAAAACGCTGATCTGCATTGCTGTACAACACAATTGTCCTGATCTGATTATCACTAACTTGCGTGATGATTTTATTATCCTGGGTTAGTAAAAACACCCCGCCTATCTTGTCGTAGTCATATAAATAATTAGGGTTATAGCTTAAAGTCCCGGAGGGGCCTATAACAAACCCATGTACAAAAGTATCAAACAAGTAAAGGTTTCCATGCAGTTGGCCCTTTTGATGCGAGGGACTGATCACACCACCAGAGCCTATTGTGGCCTCCGGGTTATTGGGGTCTTTTGTTACAATTGGCGCCGTACTTATGGCCGTTGAGGTGTTAACATTACTGCCGGAAGGTTTTAATACAACATTTAAACCCGAAGCTGCCGGTACAGTTTCATCTGTATATCCTTTTGCATCAAATTGCAATTGTGCACCTGCGTTTGCTGTAATGGTGAAGTTTCCTAATGAGTCTGTAAACACCGCGTTCTTCGCTTGCCTGTCAAGCACAAAAACAAAGTGTAAAGGCTGCCCTTTGTCGTTTTTTACATTGCCTGTAATTTCATTGGTTTGCGCGTTTACTGCCTGGAGTGCTGCTATAGCAAGCAAGCATATTAAAACTACTCGTCTCATGATGATGTGATATGTTTACTAAGATAACGTTTCAATTAATGCAGCACAAAATTAAATCGTTATTCTGTTGAATACGTCTGTTTAGGTACGGAACGTTATGCATTGGATATTAATGCAAATAAAAAAAGCCGCCAGGTGACATACCCGGCGGCTTGTGAAGATTTAAATACCTTAAAGTTTTACATACGTATCTATAACAGCACGTGTTGCAGTCGTATAATATATCCGGAATAGTTTTATTGCTTCCGCATAAGTATATGATTTACTCGGGTCAAAACCTGCTGAAACAAATTTAGGCTGGGTAACAACCGTTATATTAGTAGCCCATAGTCCGCTAGAAATATCAGCCGCTAAAAATTTAACTGCAAAATTTGAATAAGTAGCCGTTGCACCTGAACCCGTCTTCGTGAAGGTTATATCAAAATTAGGGGCGGTATAATAACCGGTTTGTACCGTAATTTCAGTTGGGCTTACCGGTGACAGTGTATAAACCCCTAAATCTACATGATCATTATCCTTTTTAGCAGCTTGTGTGCTGTCAGGAACACTCCACCTATCGTAAAAATGCTCATAAGCACCTGCAAAATCATTACCGATAAAATGGAAATAATGAATGCTGTAATTAGCGCTAATGATACCATTTGTTGTTTTGGCGATCTTTACAGGAAGCATATAGCTTTTTGAAGGATCGAGTTTGTTTTTGAAAAACGTAATCGATGCGGTTGCGTATTGCTGCCCTGCAGGAACCGTTACCGAAGTAGCCGTGAACGAATATGCATCATCGGGCATTACATCATAAGTTACTGGGGTAGTAGGGTATGTCCCTACTATCGAATTGTCTACTGCAAGTGTCAATGTAGTAGGTGTTGTCGGCACATTTGGAGAAGCAACGTTTACTGCAAACTGTCTTACAATGGTGCCATTGGCATCCGTATCCGGTGTTTCGGTAATCGCATCCCCGGAGAAATTTGCCAATCCGCCGAGCGGGAAATTCACATTAGTTCCAACCTTGCTGAAATCTACATACCTGCTGTCTTTAAGACATGAGCTTAACGTAAGTACCGCCCCCGCAGATAATATGGTGAATAATAAATATAATCTCTTTTTCATTTTCTTTTAAATTATTATTGTTCCCAAAAAAGCTTGGTTTTAAAAATGTCAATTGTAGGTTCTTTACCAACCTGTGTAGGGTTAGATGTAACCTCACTAAGCGGATAATATTGTCTTATAGGTAAGGTTGCTGATACTGCGTTAGGATCCTGAGATACCGGGCTAGGCAGTATAGGATAACCTGTCCTTAAATATTCCAGGTAACCTTCCAGGTTGTTGTAACCGATAAGCGAGATCCATTTCTGATAAGCGATAGCTTCCAGTTTATTACTCGATGCGAAACCAACATTAGGTATTGCCTGACCATAATAAGTGGTTGCCTGCGCGGCTGTTAAACCCATAGCCACGAAAGATGCAGTAACACCTGCCTCATATGCCTGCTGCGCGGATAATGAACCTCCGATGCTAAATCCTTTTTGAAGCGCTTCAGCTTGCAAAAATAATGACTCGGCACCTGAAAACAAGACAGCATCCATTGTTGGCGATTTCAATAAGCCCGGCCCGGGAGGGCTGGTAGCTGCGTTGCTCTTGGCATTGGTTGCTATTCCAAAAGGATTACCATCAATGACACCGTTATTATTTACATCATAAACCTTGGCTAACCTTGGATCATTAAAATCAGTTAGCTTATTTATAAAGTAAGTATTACCTCTGTAATAGTTGTTAAAGAAGGTAGCATTACCGGTTACGTCGAAACCATAAGCCGCATAGAACGGGCTTTGCTGGCTGGCTGATCCTGAAAGGGTATTAGCATAGCCCGGATTTGCCAATGCCTGGGTATCTCCGTCAAGATAACCTTCTGAAGATGTTGAAGCCAGAGCGGTTATTAACGGATCGCTTGGCGATACGGTGCTCACACGGATAGCAAGACGCAATTTAAGTGAATTAGCAAATTTTTTCCAACCGGTCATGTCGCCGCCGAAAACAATGTCGGCAGTTCCGGGATCCGTTGCACCACCGCTTTTATTTATCAAACCGATGGCAGCATCCAATTGCTTGCCCAGGTCCGCATAAATATCTTTCTGCTTATCGTATGCAGGGAAGAGGATAGTTGACGGCTGAAATGCCTGGCTGTAAGGTACATCACCGAAATTATCAACCAATTGCTGAAAGTCATAAACCTTCATGATCATGGCTATTGCCTGGTAATTTGCCTGTGACGCATCTTTTGCCGCCGAAACCTGCAGGTTATTAAAGTTAGTCAGGTTCTGATAAAGGGTAGTCCACACACCCGTAAAAGATGTATTGGTGATTTGAAATTCATCCAGGGAGGTATTAGGAACGTAGCTACCGCTTCGGCTGAAATACTGAACCCAAACACCATCCTGTGCATAAGCGGTATTAATAGTATTTGCAGCTACCGCTAAAGCGCCAGCCAGCGTGATCCCGGGAGGAGAAACCGAAGGTTGGTTAGGATTTTGCTCCAAACTCAGGTAGTCTTTTTTACAACCGGAAATACCGATTGAAAAGAAAACTGCTATGATTAAAATATACTTTTTCATTTCTCTGATTATTTAAATTAGAATGTAACTTTTAGATCCGCACCAAATATCCTGGTACCTGGTGTTTGACGGATATCGTTTACACCACGTAAGTTGCTGGTTGGGCCGGAATTTGAAAACTCAGGGTCAGTCCATGGATTGTTCTTTGGCGCCCATAAGAACAGGTTACGACCTGTTAGAGCGAAAGTCATTCCTCTTATAAACTTAGTTTGTTTAATGAACTGATCTAAATTAAAGCTTAAGTTAACTTCTCTTAGCTTCCAGAATGCGCCGCTTGAGATATAAGGGTAATCTGTTGAAGCATAAGCAGAACCTTGCCAGAAACCATAGTTACCATTAGCAATGGTAGTATTAGTATTTGGTACATACACGCCTGGTGAAGTTTGTATTACTGAATTTGGGAATACAAATGTCTGGCGGCCGGCTGAAGCTGACGTATAACCAGCACCGGTGAAGTTAAGTGTGCTTCCGATTCCGTTGTAAGTTACATAGCCACCGCGATACTCGGCCACTGCTGATAAGCTTACAAATTTATAGTTCAAGGTAGTAGTTAAACCAAGGTTATATTTTGGTGTAGTACGGCCAAAAGGCGTTAAAGCAGTCGAAGTGCTTGGGTAACCTGTAACAGAACTAACTACTACTTTCCCTGTTGTGGGGTCACGTACGAAGTCCGATCCTTGCAGTAACGGGAAAGGCTGGCCAACAACAGCGTATTGCCTGTTACCTAAATTCAATTGGTTAACGTTTGGAAGTAATGAGATTACTTTTGAATCATTGATAGACAAGTTACCACCTAACCTGAAGCCAAATTTATTTTGTGCCTGTGTTAAGATATCGCCTGTAATCTGGATCTCTTCACCAGTTGATTGGGTTTCACCAATGTTAAGTAATGAAGTGCTGTAACCAGTAGTGATTGATGTACCGATTGGCACTGTTTGGTCTTTAACGTGCTGGTTATAATAAGTAGTATTCAGGTTAATGCGGTTGCTGAAGAATGCAAACTCAGCACCAATTTCAACTTCCTTGGTTATTTCCGGTTTCAGTGTTGGGCTGTAGCTGGTTGTACCGGCACTTAAACCACCTAATGAACCATAAGGGAAACCACCTGTTAAGTTATAAATGTTCTGGATATTATACGCATTAATATCGATGTTACCCACTTTACTGAATGAACCGTAAAGTTTCAAATAGTTCAATATCTTATTATCCTTTAAAGCCGGGATGGCATCTGTAGGGATAAAAGAGATTTTTGCTGAAGGGTAGTTGAAGCTGCGTTCTGCTTTTGATAAGCGGGAATCCTGCTCGTTTCTGAAAGTACCTTCCAAGCTTAAGTAACCTTTGTAGCTGATGCTCAGATCACCAAAATAAGCGATGTTGCGTACCATGTACGAAGCTTCGATAGCACTGATGGCGCCACCGATGGTGTTAATGTTGTAGAAATCTGGTATAAGCAAGTTTTTGCTTCCGGTAGCCATTTCCTTTAAATATTGCTGCCTTACAGTGTTACCAACAATCAGGTTTGTTTTAAAATCCTTGAAGAAAGTGTGGTGTAAATCCACAACCGCATCACCCTGGATACGTGAGTAACCCGGGTATGGATTATTTGAACCATCGCCGTAAGAGTAGAAGTCGTTTACCTGGCCAGGTGATTTCAAAGTTGCTTTAAAACCTCCGGGTACGTTACCTGCTCCAAGCGGGTCGCTCGCAGCGTAAGCGCTGAAATCTACTTCGTCCTGGGTCTGGCGCTCATTGTTAATACCAAAGTTATTTGATATCTGGTAGCTAACGTCAAGCCAGTTGGTAGGCTCCACTTTCAATTTCAATTGTGAAATCAAAACATCACGCTGTATATTTCTCCTGGAGTGCTTAATTACCCAGTATGGATTGATGGCATACGCATCATAAAAATTGTTAGGGTTACCAAGGTATCCATCAGGATCGCTGATATCTCTAAGATTTAAATATGCCGGTAATTGAAGAATAGATGAATAAAGGTCAGCTGCACCTGCATTGGTTACATAACTTCCGGTGATGCCGGCAACAGCGCCTCCGGGAATATCGTTAGTAGTAGAACTGTTATAGGTGCTGATCCTTGTTTTTGTATAGCCTACTGAGTAATCAGCAGAGAATATTCCGTAGGTGCGGTGCCCTCTTATACTGAATGCATTTTTAATGTTTTTATCGTCTGGCACCACAGTGGTACGATAAGCATTTTGTGCTGAAATGAAAAATGAGTTCTTCGCATCACCTTGTGAGAAAGATATGTCATTTTGTTCAGTAAAACCTGTCTTAAAGAAAGCTTTTATCGGGCTTGTTTTGTACGGAGAGTATTTCGTAGTTGGCTGAAAACCTCCGAGGCTGTCTATGGGAGCCCCGATTGGAACGATCGAACCGTCATAACGGGGACCGTACTCCTGGTTCTCATATTGAACATAACCGTAAAAACCGGTAAGGGGGTCAACAACTTCACCTGCACCGGGGCCAAATGTGGTTTGCACTTTTGGATAAAAAGAAACCTGCTCGATCTGGAAAGAGTTTTGATAGCTGATGATAGGTTTACCATCTCCGGTTCCCCTTTTGGTGGTGATCAGTACCGCACCGTTGGATGCTTCTGAACCATACAAGGCCGCAGAACCTGCACCCTTAAGGATAGTTACATCGGCGATGTCATTCGGGTTTACAGATGATAGCGTTCCGCCAGGGATCGGGATTCCGTCCACTACGATCAGAGCGTTGTTGTTACCTTCCAATGACCTGTTACCACGAAGCACGATTGAAACGTTCGGGTCAACACCATTGTTAAGCGAGTAAACCGCCAAACCTGCAACCTTTGCAGTCAAACCATTCGCGATGTTGGTTGAATTAGTTGCGGTTAATTCTTTCGCCGAAACACTGGCAGTAGCATAGCCCAACTCTTTTTGAGTGTGCCTGATACCTAAAGAAGTGGTAACCACAACCTCGCCAAGGTTGGTTGCAGAAGCTGCCAATGCCACATTGATGGTGCTTTGAGTACCAACAACGACTGTTTGCGCTGTATAGCCTACAAAGGATACCACAATAGAGCCCCCTGCGGGTACGCTTACTGTGAATTTACCGGCGGTGTTGGTTTGTGTACCAACATTGGAGCCCTTTACCTTTACTGTGGCTCCCGGAATGGGAAGGCCATCCTCTTTGGCCGTTACCGTACCAGTAACTGTACGGTTTTGTGCGAATACCTGCGTTACGCATAACATCAGAAAGCACAAACTTACTAGTAGAAGTTTTTTCATTTCGTTAATAATAAGATCAGTTAATAGTTAATTAGTGCTAAAAGTAGTATTTGATTATCAAAAAGTCAAATAAAATCTTTTAAAAAGGGCATATTTTTTAAAAAAGGCACTTTTTACATCTAAAATTAATAATTTTAGTACTATGTATTGCATAATACAATTTAAAACATATATCTTTGTGGTATGATTGTCGAAAATACACAAACCCAGATGAGGAAAGGTGTTTTGGAATATTGCATTCTTTCCACCATAGCTAAGGGCGAAATATATGCTTCAGATATAATTGCTGAACTAAAGAAAGCCCAACTGCTTGTAGTTGAGGGTACATTGTACCCCTTATTAACCCGTTTAAAAAATAATGGACTCCTCAGTTACAACTGGGTAGAGTCAACTTCGGGCCCGCCCCGGAAATATTATGTCTTATCGGAGGAAGGCAAAAAGGTGCTGGAGCAACTGGATAAAACCTGGCAGGAGCTGTCTTATGCCGTGCAAACATCCATCGGAGACAGAAAAGTAAAATAAACCGCAAAAAACAAAGATCATGAACAAAACAATTATCATAAATATAAACGGCATCGTATTTCATATAGAAGAGGATGCTTACGAAGTACTAAAAAGCTATATGACGGATGTGAAACGTCATTTTATGAATTCGGCGGATAGCCTGGAGATCACCACAGATATTGAGAACCGCATTGCCGAAATGTTTAATGAACTGCTGGCTAATGACAATAAACAGGTGATTGTGGAGCAGGATGTTAAATCTGTTATTGAACAAATGGGTACGGTAGAAGATTTTGAGCATGCCGAAGAAGATACCAAAGCATCTTTTACCGATACTTATTATAATGCTGATACACGCAGGCTGTTCCGTGATCCGGATGATCACCTGGTAAGCGGGGTATGCGCCGGGATTGCCAACTATTTTGACATACAGGCGGTTTGGATCAGGCTGGCCTTTGCTCTAACGTTCTTCTTTTTTGGCACTGGACTTATACTATATATAATACTATGGATAGTAATACCAAAAGCCATTACCCGTTCGGACCGTATGGCCATGAAGGGAGAAAAGCTGAACCTGCAGGGTTTTAAGAAGAATTTTGAGGAAGAAATGGGATCGATGCGGAACAACTTATCGGATTTCGGCCACGAAGCAAGGCCATTCGTATATAAGGCACGCGATTTTACCGGAGACTTCTTCCATCACCTGGGTGTATTTTTTGGTGGGGCGGCCCAACTGCTTCTAAAACTTATAGGTGTACTGATCATACTAACATGCGCAGGATTCCTGATTTTCTTTACGGTGGGCTTTATAGCTTTGCTAAGTGTAGGCTATTTTGGTCCATTCCATGATCTGCCGTATGAAATAATACGCCACCATCATGCTGACTATATATTTTCAGCAGCTTTCATAGTTGCCGTCATTCCGATCATCAGTATAATGCTGTTAGTGTTCAAAGGCATATTCAATGTAGGCGGCATTGGCCGGACAACCGGGACGACTGTATTGATCATATGGCTCTGCGCAATAGGTGTATTTATATTTAATGTAGTAGGCATCGCTTCGGAGTTCAGGTCACATGCAAGCGTCGTTGAGACCATAGCGCTTAAGCCGACAAAAAATAATATATACTACATCAAACTAAACGAACTTAAATATTTCTCGGCTGAAGACAGCACCAGGCTGAATATTAAAAACCTATCGCCGAATATGAAAATAGCCGATGATGATGATAACGACTTTGAAAGTTTCTATCACCGCAACATCAGGCTGAATATTGAGACCAGCGACACGGACCAGCCGGTGCTGATCAAATCATCCCGGGCAAGAGGACCGTATTATGAAGACGCCTTTAACAATGCCAGGAATATTAAGTACATATTCAATCAGCAAGATACGGTACTTAAATTCGATCAACGGTTTTACGGCAGGAATGATGAACTGTGGCACAACGAAGAAGTAGACCTTACACTTAAACTTCCGATGAATGCAAAAGTTATCATTGATAGAGATATGGACAGGATATCGGATTTAAGAGTGTGGGATTGCAACAATATAAATAAAAGGGATAATGACAAAGTAAGGTCGGCAACTTTTACCATGACGAACAACGGATTGCAGTGCAAAGTTGATACCCTGGTAACAGATACCATAATCAGGAAACATCTGCCTGCTGACAGTTCAAATATTAAAGTAAAATAAACCATCATGAGCAGCCTCTGAAGAGCAAACAGAGATGCTCATGATAATTTCATCACAATAAAAATCTTATACCGATGAAAATGATAAGCACATACATAAGCCTGCTGTTACTATGCGGGTTTATGTTGCTTTTTTACTACACAAAAACCTACCCGGATAATAAAGGTAGTAAAGTGCCCGCTGGTCAAAGAAATCTGGATAGTGGTCAAAAGATTTTTATCAACCGGCGTGATAGTGGTTCCTTTAAAGAAAAATCAAAAACAATGGAAACCACGCAACAAAGTACTCATTCTGAAGAAAAAAGCTTTTCGTTTTTTAATGATGTTTTGGGCAATATAGCCCCTGCATTAAAAAATTTAAATTGATTGTAACCTTTGATGGGGTTATTGCATCTTAATATAAAATAACAAAACGCCCGCGGTAATACCGCAAGCCCTGATTTTTGAAGTCTATTCAAAAAAAGAGAAACACTCTTTAACAGGGATACTATTGCCCGGGAAAATTGGAAAACTCAAATTTATAACGCTATGAGAATACACTTTTAATCCGCTGCTAATTACCTCCGCAGTAAAACACAACTGATCACCAAAACTTACTTAACATTTTAAAAAGAGGGAATTTCTCTCATGGGCATTCTATTGCCCGAATATTTATAAAACAAAACAAACATGAAACCAACTATCCGTAAAATATATTATACCCTCCTGCTTTTGATCCTATCAGCAGGCTTCACCATCGCACAAACCTCGCAGCCGGCGAATGTTAGCGGAGAATTACTGGATGAACAGGGGAAACCTATGCCGTATGCAACCGCCAGCTTACTCAATGCCCAGGATTCGTCTATAGTTAAAGGTGTAATAACCAATGAAAATGGCGTGTATACATTTGACCATATCAAAACAGGGAAATATATTATTAAAGCCAGCAATGTGGGTTATGAGAAGGTCGTAAGCCAGCCAATAGTAGTAGCCGATAATGCATCAAACATAACCGTTCCGCGGTTGAAGATGCAGCCCAATAACCGCAGCCTGAGTACAGTGAGCATCACTGCCTCCAAACCATTAATAGAGCGCAAGGTTGACCGCGTAGTAATGAACGTGGAAAACAGCGTTTTAGCGGCCGGCAATTCAGCGATGGATATACTGGAGCGGGCGCCGGGTGTTACTGTTGACAAGGATGACAATATCAGTTTGAAAGGCAAGCAGGGCGTAACTGTTATGCTGAATGATAAGCTGACCTACCTTACTTCAGCCCAACTGGCTACTTTATTGCGTTCGACAGATGGCAATACGATACAATCCATCGAGATCATCAGTAACCCTTCAGCTAAATATGATGCCTCAGGCAACTCGGGTATTATTAATATCAAATTAAAAAAGAACAAGCAAACGGGTACCAATGGCAGCCTTACAGCAGGAACAGGTTATGGCGCTTTCTGGAAAGATAATTCTACACTGCAATTAAATCATAAGGAAGGCAACCTGAATGTATTCGGCTCGTTCAGTCACAACGATAACAAGAGGATACAAGATATAGGTATCAAACGTGTTATTACTGATGGCACGGGTGCGGTTACTTATTTCAGGCAAACCAGTCCATTCACTGAATCTGACCACAATAACAGCTACCGTTTAGGGGCGGACTATGACCTGTCATCAAAAAACACGATAGGCTTTGTGATCAATGGCTATTTTAATAGCGAACAGGATGGTATAGATAACCGTACCTACATCGGGCCAAATTTTACACAGGTGGATTCATCACTGCGTACTGTTTCCGGCGTTCATCAAACGTATAATAACATTGCTGTCAATTTAAACGATACTTATAAGATTGATACAGCGGGACAGCAGCTGAGCATCGATCTCGACTATTCAAAATTTAAGAACAATTCAACGTCGAGATACATCACCGACTATTACCTCGCAAACGGAGATATCCAACACCCGGAAGCATTCCTGGGAAATCTTACTCCATCGGTTATCGACATACACACCGCCAAAGTGGATTATGCCAATCCGCTAACCAAATCTCTGAAACTGGAATCAGGCCTTAAATTCAGTGACGTAAAAACGGATAATGACCTGACCGAAAAGCTGGCCGAAACAGATCCCTACGTGAGTACAAACCATTTTATCTATGATGAAAGGATCGGGGCAGGATACATCAATCTGAATAAGAGTTTTAAAAATTACTCTGTACAGGCAGGACTAAGGGCCGAATACACAAATTCGACCGCAAAAGGTGATTCAGCGAATGTTGTATCCAATATTCCCCGGCATTATTTCGACCTGTTCCCAAGTGTATTTATCAACCATACCATTAACGATAAAAACGAGATCAGTTTGTCATACAGCAGGCGTATAGACAGACCCCAATATGATAACCTTAATCCATTTGTATTCCATATCGACCCTTATACTTATCAAAAAGGAAATCCATATTTAAGGCCGCAATACACCAACAACTTCGAGTTTAACTATACCTATAATAAGAGCATTACCCTTACACTGGGTTACAGTCGTACCACTGATGTGATCACCGAGATACCGGGTACCGACCCCGCCACAAAGGTTTCATTTATAACACAGGATAATTTGCAAATACAAAATGCCTATAACGCAAATCTTTATGCCCCCTATACCATTACAAAATGGTGGGAAGGCAATGTGAATTTAACTGCTTTTTATTTAGGATTTAAATCCAACGGCCTGGAAGGCGGTAACCTGGATCGGGGGCAAACTGCCTATAATATACGGACCACCCAAACGCTAACACCTGTTAAAGGCTATAAAATGGAAATAACCGGGCACTATCAATCAGACCTGACTTACGGACTTTATGATGTGAAACCCAGGTATTCTGTCGACGCGGGTATAAGCCATTCATTTGCCAATAAAAAATTAAATGTAAAGCTGGCCATGAACGATATATTTAACACGCTTCGTAATGATGTTAGTAGCAATTATCAAAGCACCAACCTTGACATCACTCAAAAGAGGGAGTCGCGTGTCACCCGGTTGACTTTGATCTACAACTTCGGCAATAATAAAATAAAAGCCCGTGAACACGAAAGTGGTGCCGATGATCTGAAAGGCAGGGTGAAAGGAGCGAATTAATTAAGTTTGCAATGGGCCGGTTTGCGGCAGGCAGTGAGCGATTTTAAAAAAATTGCCGGCTGCAAACCGCTCATTGCAAGTTTGATCTACTGCCCTACCATAAATACTGCGTTGCTGAACAGCAACTTACCGTTTTCCCAAAAGCTACGGAACAGCGGATCATCGACCATATAAACCACAGAGCCACGGCCAAGCGATTGCACACCAAAAAGAAGTCCGTTCTTTATTTTCTCTTTCGCTTTCTGGCCTACAAAACCTTCTACATAAGCATCCTTTTTAACGATGCCCACATTCCAGCCGTCATCGCCCAGGTAGCTATACAACGCGTCATTTAGCTTTAACGAGTAATAAAATTTGTCGAGGCCGAACCCAAGCGGATGAGTATTATCCATGTCGAGTTTATAAATAGTGCCCGGCACACTCGAACGGATCGACTCATGGTCGCGGTCAGCATAGGCTTTTACCAGGTCCTGTTTGTTTTTGGTAGTATCGTCCTTGTGCTTATCTCCAGGTATATTTTTAATAGAAAAGCCCTTTTTATCTACCAGCATAGATACGGTATTCTCCATAGCTATCAGCTTACCACCGTCGTGCACCCAGTTTTGTAATTTATCTGTCGGCAGATCATCATAATATCCGTCCGGAAATATCGCCACGTCAAAGTCATTCCAGCGCACACGGTTAAGGTCCCGGTATCTTACCAGGGTGACGGGATAATTGATCTGCTGCTCAAAAAAATGCCAAACCTCACCCATGGCCTCAGCCGAAACGCCATCGCCGGTAATCAACATGATTCTCGGCGGATGAATGAACCTGATAAAACGCGAACCAATATCGGCGCCCTTATCCACAAAACCAGATGTTAAAGGCACCAGCTCACGATTGCAATCGGTGGCGGCTGCCAATACTATGCTGTCAAAGTCCTCCTGGTTATTACCAGCCCGTGTGATCACCAGCGAGCCGGCGGTAAATTTTTTACCGGATGCCTCAAAAGGAGCCTCGGCACAGCGTACCTTGATATTCTTTTTGAGCAGGGCGGCCAGGAACTTAACATCATTAACCGAACGCCACGGCGATACATAAGCATACGCTTTGTTAACCGGTGGAGGTGATAGCTGCACACTGGTTATTTTTACTGAAGCAGGTTTTATCGTCTCTTTAAGCCCATAGGCCTTCAATCCATAAGCGTAAGGTAACGACCAGGCCGTTATATCGTAAGTATTGGAATCGGCAACAAAGGTTTTAGGTTCCAACAACACATTTAATAATACCGACTTGGGTTGATACGCACTGATCACCATATCATGCGCGGTAATACTAACCTGCTCGGTTTTGCCGGTAATGTAATCGTATCCGGGGTTACTGCTTTTTACACCATATCCGTATTGAATACCATTGCGGTGCAGTAATTCTGCCAGCTTATCGATCTTATCCTGGTTATCATTTTTAATGATGTAGGTTTTGTATTCGCCCGGAGGGTTACTCCGGCTGTCGTCAAAATATTTTTTGAATTCCTCCAGCGCCTTGGGGGCGTTGGCTGATGCCGCCTCAACGGTACTCAGGCTGTTGGATAAGTGATGCGATATGCGGTCGGCAAGGGTTAGCGTATCGCCGCTGCGTGTGGCGATGGACAAACCTGCCCCAATACCACCCTGCTCATAAGTCATGCCGATGGAGCCATTATAAATAGGATAAGTATCGCCATAGGATGGATACAGCAGATCGAACTCTTCTTTTGTGAAATACATCCAGCCATGCTGGTCGAAATATTTGGCGTTATTCCTGCCTATAATATTTTGAAACTCCCGCTGCCATTGCGTGATGTCTTTATGAAAAGGTTCAGCCGCTGGTGCAAAATAGTAAGGCGAATTATATCCCTGTTCGTGAAAATCAACATGCACCTGCGGCAGCCACTGGTTGAAAAGCGCCACACGGGCCTGTGTTTCTTTTTGCGTTTGCCAGGCCCAGTCGCGGTTAAGGTCGAAATAATAATGGTTCACCCTGCCGCCCGGCCATGGTTCTGAGTGTTCGCGGGATGCGGGATCAGCATCCGGCACAGCGCCCTTTACTGAATTATAGAAGTTGATATAGCGCTCACGCCCGTCGGGGTTCAGGCAGGGGTCTATCACCACTACCGTATTTTTTAGCCAGGGCTGGGTACGTGAATTGGCTGTATTGACCATTTCATATAGCGCCTGCATAGCAGCTTCGCTCGAACTGGGTTCATTGCCATGTACATTATAGCTGAGCCACACAATAACCGGAGCGTTCGTCAAAGTCGTATTGGCACTCCCAAGCCCGGTTAGCGACAGGTTATGCTGCCTGATCTCTTCCAGCCGGCCAATATTTTCATCAGATGCGATAAACATGGCCATCAACGGACGCCCCTCGTTAGTGGCGCCATACTGGAGCAGCTTCACATTTTTGGATGTTTTAGCTATGTAGTTAAAATATTCGACGATACGAAAGTGCGAGGTAAACTGCGAACCCAACTTGTACCCTAAAAATTGGGATGGTGATTGAACTTCCTGCGCAAAGGCAATACAGGTAAAGCTTACGTAAAGCAGTAATAAGGATATCTTTTTTAACATATTGAGATAGCTAAGCTAAATAATAATATTCCGAAGTGCAAACTGGCGTAAAAAAATGCTGTATACATGGTTGATTTTAAAAAAATCGCGCTGATTTAAAATGAAAGACCGGGAATATCAGTTGTAGAAAATAAATATTCTTTTTTTTATATCAGAAACATGCTGAAAACAACATTTCAATAGTTTTTTTTATAAATTTTGATAATTAGTTGCTAAATAAGTTGTGTATCTGCAAAATTATTGCGACTTTTTCATTTCTTAACTATTAACTCAAGGCTTATGAAAAAAAAACTACTACTATTTTTTCTATTATTAACCAGTATTTCTATTGTTTTTGCACAGAACAAAACAATAACCGGTAAAGTAACAGATCAAAAGGACGGATCACCATTACCTGGGGTAAGTGTGGTCGTAAAAGGTATGCCCGCATCGGGCACTCAAACCAATGCCACCGGAAATTATACCATATCGGTTCCGGCCGGCGCCAAAACATTGGTGTTTAAATATGTCGGCTATAAAGAAGCCGATCTGCCGATAACCGGGAATACCATTGATGCCCAATTAGAATTTGACCCGAAGCAATTGACCGAAGTGGTAGTAGTTGGCTACGGTACGCAAAAACGGGCTAACATTACGGGGTCTATTGTGACCGTATCAGGTAAGGAAACGGAAAACACTCCTGTAACCACCTTTGAACAAGCCTTGCAGGGCAAAACAGCTGGGGTAAACATACAGGTGGATGGCGGCAAGCTGGGCCAGGGGGTAAAAATAAGCATACGCGGTACGTCATCTGTGTCCGCGGGTACACAACCCCTGGTAGTGATTGACGGAATAATAGTCAATCAAACCGATCTTTCAACCAACGGGGCCGCTACGGACCCATTGGCGGATATCAATTTTAATGACATTGAATCATATGAAGTATTAAAGGATGCGTCGGCCTCGGCGATCTACGGAGCAAGGGCGTCAAATGGTGTTATACTGATCACGACTAAAAAAGGTAAAGCAGGGAAAGGAAAAATCGGATTTAATGCACAGTTTGGTTCAAGCACGCCATCGCGCCATCGTCAATTTTTAAATACTAAACAATGGTTGCAGATTGAACAGCGCTCCGTGTTAGGCGCAGCGCGGCAGGATACTTTGAATGGATTTTTTGATACTTACCAGGATGCGCTTGATTATGAAAACCTGGATGCCACCTTTACTACTTTAGCCGCCGGAAACACGGATTGGACGAAGTATAATACCGATTGGGAAAAGGAGGCTTTTCAAAGTGCTCCGCAGCAACAGTATGATCTCAATTTCTCCGGGGGTAATGATAAAACGACCTATTACCTGGGTGGCCAGGCGCTAAATCAAACCGGTATGCTTAAGGGCAACCAGTTTCAAAGGTATAGCGGCCGGGTGAATGTTGAGAGTAAGATCTTCAATAATTTTACGGTTGGTATGAACCTTAATTTTACGCATACCTATAATCAGCGTTTAAGTAATGATGATCAATTTAACACGCCGTTGGAAATTGTGGCATTATCGCCGATAACCCCGGTGATAGATCCGCGAACGAATTTAATAAGTGGCACGCCTCCGGGCGATCCTAATGGGGATTTTCCGCTTTATTACAACCCGTTGATCAGTGTTAATAATGCTTATTATCATACTAATGTTTACCGTACGCTTGGCAATATATATGCCAGTTGGGAAATAGTTAATCATCTGACTTTCCGCTCTGAATTTGGTGTCGATCAAACCAATCAAAATGAAGATAGCTACCGCAACAGCTTAACTGCCAGGGATACAGGCACGCCCAATGGATTTGGCGAAAATACCAATACGAGCATAGTGCATTATACGGTAAATAATTATCTTACCTATAAAAACACTTTTGCGACCGATCATACCATTGATCTGACGGCTGGTACAAGTTATGAATACAGCCACCAGATGGCTAATGACGTCCAGGGCAAAAATTTCCCGTCTGATGCTTATAAGCAAATCGCTTCCGCAGCCTTGATATCTGCAGGTTCATCAAGCCAGTCGGAATTTAGTTTTGTATCTTATTTTGCCCGCGCCAATTATGCCTATAAAAGCAGGTACCTATTATCAGCCAGCGTACGTGAAGATGCATCTTCAAGGTTTGGTGCCAACAACCGTTATGGTACTTTCCCGTCAGGCTCAATAGGATGGATACTAAGCCAGGAAGATTTTCTAAAAGATTTCCGTGCTTTGAGTGAGTTGAAACTAAGGGTCAGCTATGGTCTGACAGGTAACGCTGAGATTGGCGATTACTCTTCACTCGGCCTTTTTACAGGTGACGCGGGGTACAATGGCACTGCAGGGCAGCGCTTTAGCCAGTTGGCCAATCCTAATTTAAAGTGGGAAAAAACAACAAAGCTTGATATCGGCCTTGATTGGGGACTTTTCAATGGCAGGTTATCAGGCGGATTTGACTATTATCGCAATAATACACGCGACCTTCTGTTGAATGTAAATGTTCCTGAAACACTTGGCTTGTCAACCCAAACCCAAAACCTGGGCAAACTTTATAACCAGGGTTTTGAAGTCACGCTGAGCTCGGACAACCTGGTTGGGCGGTTCAAATGGAACACCAGCTTCAACGCTTCTTACAATAAAAACAAGGTGACTTTTGTTAACGGCCAGATCATAGACGATGGCGCCGATCTGAACCGCGTAATAGAGGGACAGCCTATCGGCGTATTTTATGGGCGTGAGTATGCGGGAGTTGATCCGGCTAACGGAGACGCCTTATATTACCTGAACACGAAGAATACCGACGGCTCACTTAACCGTGGCAAGACCAATGATTATAATGCTGCTCAAAATGTAGTGTTAGGTAATCCTACCCCGAACTGGACCGGAGGCATCACCAATACCTTTGCTTACAAAGGTTTCGACCTGTCGTTTACTATTTATGGATCGTTTGGCAACAAAATATATAATGCTGCCGGACAATACATGAGTACCGCCGCCGGAAACGGGCTTGATAATCAAACCATTGACCAGATGAACTACTGGAACAAACCGGGTGATATTACAGATGTTCCTGAGCCACGGGAGTTTTATGCAAACGGCACCGACCCCTCAAGCAGGTATTTATCCAGTGGGTCATATGTCCGCCTGAAATCTGCCAGCCTTGGCTATACCTTTCCGAAAGAAATGATCGGTAAAATCAAGCTCGACCGTTTGAGGATATTTGTCAATGCCTACAACCTGTTCCTGATCACGAAATACAAAGGATGGGATCCTGAAGTAAATACTGATTTCCAGGCGTCTAATATCAACCTGGCAAACGATTTCTATTCGGCTCCGCAACCGCGGACCATTACTTTTGGATTGAATGTTGGATTATAATATTAATGATAAGACCATGAGAAAATTAAATAAAATATATATGGGGGTTATAGGCGCTATGTTATTATTGAGTGCTTGTAATAAGGATCTTAATCTGCAACCCCACCAGTCGCTTGGACAAAGTGAGGCGATATTAACGGCACAGGATGTGCAAATTACCCTGGTCGGCGCTTATAGCCGCGCGGGATTAAGCGATCTTTATGGCGGGGGCATTTTTCTTTACCCGGATTTGATGGCAACCCAAACACAGATTAGCTGGCACGGAACCTTCCAGGGATTGATACAAATGACCAATCAAAGTGTACCGAATGACAACTCTTTTGTTAACAGCGTTTGGCTTGATGGCTATGAGGTTATTAACCAGGCCAATAACGTACTGGCCAACCTGGACAAAGTCGCGGCGGGAGATAAAGACCGCACGGAAGGTGAAGCCAAATTTTTACGCGGGATGACCTATTTCGACCTGGTAAGAGTATTCGGTAAAGCGTGGAATGATGGCGATCCGGCAACCAATCCGGGTGTGCCAATTGTATTAACACCCACCACTGTCATTAACTCTTCTTCCTATGTTGCGCGTTCATCTGTTTCTGCAGTATATCTGCAAGCCATAGCTGATTTAAAAGATGCTGAAGCAAAACTACCGGAAGACAATACTTATTTTGCCAATAAATATTCCGCAGCGGCGATATTGGCCAGGCTTTATCTTCAAAAAGGTGATTACCCGAATGCCATTACTGAAGCATCCAATGTGATCAGCTCTGGCGCATTTTCTTTGAATGATAACTATATTGATGAATTCCCGACTCCAGATTTTACAGGTGACCATGTAACTGCTGTGCATTTGGATAACACGCCTGAAGACATATTTTCACTACAAGTGACTACCCAACAAGGTGTAAATTCGCTGAACACTTATTATGCATCAACAAATGATGGCGGCCGTGGTGATATACACATTGTTCCAGGTTTCCTAACTAATCCCGATCCCACAAAGACTTTATTTGAACCAGGTGATACGCGTCTCGAACTTTTTCAATATGACGACCCCTCAGATAACACATCCACTATGCGGTGTCATAAATTCGATAACGTGGATGGCAACGTGCATGTCATCCGTCTGGCAGAATTGTACTTAATAAGGGCTGAATCAAACCTACGAACAGGTGCTTCTGGAACCGCATTTGAAACTGGCATTACTCCGTTAAATGATATTAACAAGATAAAAAGAAGAGCAGGAATTGATACTTTAAAATCAGTAGTCGTAGCTGATGTGCTTAAAGAACGCGTTCGTGAATTAGCTTTTGAAGGTGGTTTCTTCTTTCATGATGCAAAAAGGACCGGCCAAAATCTTGGCAACTTGCAATACAATTCCCCTAAGCTGGTGTTCCCGATCCCATTACAGGATATTAACGCCAACCCAAAACTGGTACAAAATCCGGGATATTAATAAACCCGTTTTGTACTGAAGATTAAAGAACAGCGCATAAGTTATGCGCTGTTCTTTTTTGAATTAAAAATATTAGATTCGAAAATTACCATCTATCAAAACCGTTAAATTACAACCTGTTACCGCAATGAAAAAATATCTGTTGCCTGCCATTTTGTTTTGCCTGCCAGGAATTCTACTCGCACAAAACGCAAAAAAAACACTCAAGCCTGCTGATTTTTTAAAGCTGCAAAGCCTCAGCGATGCCCAGGTATCACCTGATGATAAATGGGTAGCTTATGACCTGTCGCAGGTGGATACCGCCAAGGACCAGCGGGTTTCTCACTTATGGATGCAAAGCCTTTCGGGTACCGAATCGATAGAATTGACACAAGGGCCCGAGCCGGCTTCCACGCCGCGCTGGAGCCCTGACAATAAGTACCTGTCGTTCCTGTCGTCACGGGATTCAAAAAACGGCTCGCAGGTCTGGCTGCTTGACCGCCGTGGGGGTGAAGCAAAAAAGCTGACAGATATTAAAGGCGATATAAATGGCTACGAGTGGTCGCCTGACTCAAAGAAACTTGTATTAGTTATACAAGACCCTGAAAACAAAGGAAAAGAAGAGCCTAAAACCCCGCTGCCGATACGTATCGACCAGTATCATTTTAAACAGGATATTGAGGGGTACTTGCTGCATTTGCATACGCATCTCTACCTGCTGGACATCGAATCCAAAAAGCTGGATACGTTGACAAAAGGGAAAACCGACGAAAGCGCACCGGCCTGGTCGCCTGATGGTAAAAAGATCGCCTTTGTAAGCAACCATACAGCCGACCCCGAACGCAATGAGAACACGGATATTTTTACGATTGAAGCAAAAGCCAATGGTGACATAAAACAGCTTACCACCTGGAACGGCCATGATGTTGACCCCCAATGGAGCCCTGATGGTAAACATATCGCTTACCTGCGCACAACTACAAATGGTGATTATACGATGTATGACCAGGATGTGCTAACCCTGATGGACGCCGATGGAAGCAATAGCAAAACTTTAACCCTGGAAATGGACCGCCCGGCAGCAAGCCCCATCTGGAGCAAAGACGGCAAATCGATTTCATTTGTAGTAAGCGATGACCGTAAAGGTTACCTGGCAAAGTATGATATTACCTCAAAAAAGATCAGCACTGTGAACACCGGCGAATTAGCGATCCTTAACATCAAGGCTTTTATGAAAGACAGTTGGGTGGTAGAACTCAGTAACCCATATTTACCAACTGAATTATTCGCTGTTGAAAATGGGAAATTGCGTCAGCTTACACATCACCAGGACTGGCTCAAGGATTATCAGTTGGCGCATGTTCAGGGTTTTCAATCCAAAAGTAAGGACGGGACGCTGGTTTCTGGCTTAACCTATATTCCTGATACCTTAAAAAACAAAAAACTGCCTTTCATTCTCTTCATACACGGTGGCCCGGTTGACCAGGACGACTATACTTTTGACGAAACACGGCAGGTTTTAGCCTGTGCGGGCTATGCGGTAGCTGCTGTAAATTATCGAGGCAGCTATGGGCGCGGGCTTGCCTATTGCAATGCCATTTCGGGCGATTGGGGTAACAAAGAAGTGGTCGATCTTTTGGGCGCTGTAGATGAATTGATCAAACAAGGCATTGCAGACCCTGACCATTTGGGCATTGCCGGCTGGAGCTATGGCGGCATACTAACGGATTATACCATAGCCACTGATACCCGATTTAAAGCCGCATCGAGCGGCGCGGGAAGCGCATTGCAGACAAGTATGTATGGTGCCGACCAATATGTATTGCAATATGATAATGAATTAGGGCCGCCCTGGAAAAGCCAGGACAAATGGATAAAACTATCCTACCCGTTTTTTCATGCCGATAAGATAAAAACCCCGGTGATGTTTATGTCGGGGTTAAAAGATTTTAACGTACCAACCGCCGGCAGCGAACAAATGTATGAGGCCCTGCGCTCGCAGAATATACCAACGGAGCTCATCCTTTATCCAAATCAGTATCACGGCATTAAAGTACCCAGCTACCAGGTTGACCGGCTGCAGCGATATATCAACTGGTTTAATAAATACCTGAAATAGGACAAATTTAATTTCAAAATGGCTGTCTAAAATAGCCCTGGAATCCAGGGCTATTTTTATTATAAATTTATAATCCGGCACAGCCGTCATTAACCGAAAATCCGCACATTTGCATATCTTCACATTTAACATGACACCAATACAGGCCCTGCAAAAATATTTTGGATACAGCGAGTTCAGGCATCAGCAGGAAGCCATTATACAGCATGTTTTAAACGGGCAGGATGTGTTGGCGTTAATGCCTACAGGTGGTGGTAAATCGCTGTGCTATCAATTACCAGCGGTTTTGATGGATGGCTTGACCATTGTGATCTCGCCGTTAATCGCGTTAATGAAGGACCAGGTGGATAGCCTGAATGTTAACGGCATACCCGCAGCTTTTTTAAATTCGACACAATTCCCTGATGAGCAGCAACGGATCACCAATCAGCTTAAAAATAAAGAGATCAAATTGCTTTACCTGGCACCGGAACGCTTATTCAGAACTGGGAGCACGCTGATCACTTTTTTAAAATCCCTGCCAGTTTGCCTGATCGCCATTGACGAGGCACATTGCATTTCGCATTGGGGGCACGATTTCCGGCCAGAATACCTGATGCTGGCGGGGTTAAAAAATGATTTTCCTAAAATTCCGGTGATCGCATTAACCGCCACTGCGGATAAGCTGACCAGGAAAGACATCCTTGAAAAACTGGATCTGAAGAACCCCGCAGAATTTGTTTCTTCATTCAACCGGGCCAATATTACCTATCGTGTCATTCCCAAAAAGAAGAGTTTTAATCAATTGCTTTCATTTTTAGCTGAAAGAAAAGAGGATTCGGGTATTATCTATTGCCTCTCGCGTAAGTCAACCGAACAGCTGGCAGCCGACCTGAAAGATGAAGGTTATTCGGCCGAAGCCTATCATGCAGGTATGGACAATGCCGATAAGGCCCGAAACCAGGAAGCTTTTTTAAGGGACGATGTGAAGATCATCGTGGCTACCATTGCCTTCGGGATGGGTATTAATAAATCCAACGTGCGCTATGTGGTGCATGTCGATCTGCCCAAAAATATTGAGGGTTATTACCAGGAAACCGGTCGAGCCGGGCGGGATGGATTGCCATCGGATGCATTGCTATTGTATTCCTATGGCGACGCCACCAAGTTGCGGGGATTCGCCAAAGTGGAAGGTAACGAAGCACAAAGCGCCATCATGCTGAAAAAGCTGGATGATATGGTGAGGTATAGCCAGCTGCAAACTTGTCGCCGGCAATACCTGATGAACTATTTTGATGAGGCTTTCCCGGACAATTGCGGCTCATGCGATATCTGCCTGAGCGAATACGAAAAATTTGATGCAACGCTGATCGCCCAAAAAGCGCTTTCGGCGGTGGCGAGGTTAAAGGAACGGTTTGGCAATACATACGTTATCGACTTTTTGCGGGGTTCCCGGAACGAAAAAATAAGAGAAGAGCATAAACAATTAAAAACGTACGGAGTTGGCGCCGATATCAGTAAACCCGACTGGCAACGCTATCTGCGCGAATTGATCTCGCTCGGATATCTGCAAACAACTAATGACGCATACCCGGTTTTAAAATTGACCGCCAAAAGTGATGCCGTATTAAAAGGTGAACATAAAGTAGAACTGGTTGCCTCACAAACTACTGAGGAAAGACAACAGGAAACCATTCCATACGAAGCCGACCTGCTAAACCGCCTTAAAACTACCCGGCGTGATCTTGCTGCCAGGGAAAATGTACCTGCTTATATTATCGTTTCTGATGCGACTTTACTCGAGATGGCCACCTATCTGCCCCAAAGCCTTGATGAGTTGCGGATGATCTCTGGTTTTGGGGATGTCAAGATAACTAAGTATGGCGGGGCTTTTTTGCAAACGATTAAAACCTATTGCGGGGAGTGGGACTTATCTTCAAAAATAAAGCATAAGGTACCCAAGCGGGAACGAAAAGCAAGGCCTGCGGCAACTAATAACAGTAGTCGTTCTTCGAATACCGCAATGGATAGTTTTACTTTGTTCAGGTCCGGCAAAACGGTTACCGAGATCGCGACCGAAAGAGGATTATCCCCGATGACTATCGAGGGCCACTTGAGCTATTATATTTACACCGGCGAAATCGGCATACTGGAAATAGTAGATGAGAAAAAGAAACTTTTGATAAAAGACGCGGTTGAAAGTTATGGCGCAGATAAATTGACGCCACTAAAGGAAGTTTTAGGCGAAGAGGTCAGTTATGGCGAAATTAAAGCGGTAATTGCCTGGATGCGCAATACGGGTACAATTTAAATATTAATGTAGAGAATGACAACTACTGAAGAACTGTATCATTTATACCAACAACACTCTGTTATCAGCACGGATACCCGGAAGATAGCATCCGATAGCCTATTTTTTGCCCTAAAGGGTGACAAGTTTGATGCGAATACTTTTGCAGAACAAGCCCTCGCAGCGGGTGCTGCATATGCGGTGATCGATGATCTTCAGTATCAGCTTGGGGAGAAATACCTGTTGGTTGGCAATGTATTAACTGCTTTGCAGGACCTGGCGCGGCATCATCGCAGGCAACTAACCATACCTGTTATTGGTTTGACGGGAACTAACGGAAAGACTACCACAAAAGAATTGATCAATTCTGTCCTGTCACAGCGCTTTAATACTTATGCTACCCAAGGCAACCTGAATAACCATATCGGTGTGCCCTTAACGATCTTATCCATCAACAGTACACATGAAGCGGCTGTAATAGAAATGGGCGCGAATCATCAAAAGGAGATCGAACTGCTTTGCACCATATCACAGCCCACACATGGGCTGATCACTAATGTTGGTAAAGCGCACCTGGAAGGTTTTGGCGGTGTGGAGGGCGTGAAAAAAGGCAAGGGTGAACTGTATGATTATTTGAAAGCCTCTGGTGGGATTACTTTTGTCAACAGCGACAGCCCGGATCTGATGGCTATGCAAAATGCCAGGTCACTCAAAAATGTAGTTTACTATGGCAGTATCGATCTCGAAAACCTGGTTTCAGGACAATTAACTGAAAATTCGCCTTATTTGACCCTGCAATGGACCAATAATGAAAACGGGAAAAGCTACGATGTAAGATCACAGTTAACCGGTGCTTATAATTTGGATAATATATTGGCGGCAATTTGTATTGGGGTATATTTTAAATTGAATCCGGAAGAAATTAATGCTGGTATCTCGGGCTATCAACCCAAAAACAACCGTTCACAAATCACGCAAACGGCAACCAATACGCTCATTTGTGATTATTACAATGCCAATCCCAGCAGCATGTTCGTCGCCATTGAAAATATGGGCAAGATCACGGCTGATCATAAAGTTTTGGTTTTGGGGGATATGTTTGAATTGGGCGAGGAGTCTGCAGTTGAGCATGAAGCAGTGATTAGAAAAGCAATGGAAACGCAGGTGGATGAGCGAATATTTATTGGAGCTGAGTTTTATAATGCTGAAAAGTCCATGGACCATAGACCATGGACCATAGACAAAAAAACGCTGTTTTATTCTACGGTTGAGGAAGCGATTGTTGATTTAAAAACTAACCCCATAAAAAATGCAACAGTACTGATCAAAGGCTCACGGGGTATGGCTCTGGAAAGATTGGTGGAATTATTTTAGATATGGCAACATATCCATTCATATATCTACAGTTTATCCGTCAGCACATGGCGGCTTTGCCCGGGACGACTGAAGGTTTAAGTCATGGTACACCTGCCTTTTATGTGCAAAAGAAAATGCTTTGCCGGCTATGGGAAAATGGCGAGGTGCTTGTGATACGAACTGACGAGCGAGACAAATGGATACAAAAAGATCCGGAAACATTTTTCTTTACCGATCATTACAGAAATTACCCCTGCCTACTGGTTAATCTGCCAAAAGTTGATCCTGAAGTGCTGCAAAAACTATTAACGGATGCCTGGCTAAGCAGGGCGTCGAAGACTTTGCTGAAGGAATATAACAAAGAATAGAATTAGGAGTATTCAAGAGTCAATTTTGCGACTTCTTCCCCAACTAAACTACCCATTGCCACCCCCATTCCATTGCAACGCACAGCGCAAAACACATTGGGCTGCACTTCCTTAACAATAGGCGTTATCTCCTCGCCAAAACCCATGATACCACTCCACCAGTAATCAACTTCTGCATTTTGGCCGGGTAATATAATTTCATTTAAATATTCAATAAGCTGACTTTTCACATTTTCGGTATGCCCAAAATCCCAGGTTTCTTCCTTTTTGAAATCCAAATTACGTCCGCCACCAAAAAGAACGCGGTTATCAATGTTCCTGAAATAGTAATAGCCCTCGTTAAAATGATAGGTGCCTTTAAGTTTTAAGCCAGGTATTTCTTTGGTCACCAATACTTGCCCACGACCGGGTATCACATCCAGGTCAGGATAGAGTTGCGCGGCAAAGGCGTTGGTAGCCAGTATTACCTTGGCTGTCTTAAAGTCACCTTTAGATGTGCTTAACTTTATGTATCCTGATTCGTGGCTAATTGCATCCACACTACAATCATTCAGAACCAAAACACCCTCATTGTAAACCCTGTTCAATAAAGCCCGCATCATTTTACCGGTGTGGATCTGGCCCTCGTAAGGGTTATAGATCATCCTGCTTATACCCTCAAAACCAAAATCAGCTATTTTGGCATCGGCAACTGCATATATGTCATGATTACCAACAACTTGTTTCAGCAGATTGTTAAAATACGTTAAATGGTCGAGTGCTTCTTTAGCCTCATCCGCCTCGCTATCCATGAACAGTTCATAGCCGCCATATTGGTGATAATCTATGTTCTTATCACCCAAATTCTCACGCAACCTTTGCAGGCCCCGCCACTTGTAATCAACCAGTCGCAAAACTTCTTCTTCGGATGATCTTTTGAGGTATTCTATCTGCTCGGAAAGCGTTCCAAAGCAGGCAAATCCGGCGTTTTTGGTGCTTGCACCGCTGGGTAAAAATCCCCGTTCCAATACCGTGACTTTTAATTCAGGCTGCTGTTTTTTTAGGTGAAGGGCAGCGCTTAACCCCACGATGCCGCTGCCTATGATAATCACATCAGCGTTATCAATAAACGAGGTGCGTTCCCAATATGAAAATGAAGGTTCCAAGCCCAAATGTAAAAATTCATTGGAATGCTTTTTGAAATACCTGTTATAAATAATATTACTATGAGCCCATTATCATTTATTACAGCATATATAGGAATTGGATACAATTCCGCCTGGTTCCTGATGATCATCATCGCAATCGTTAGCTTTATCGTGCAATGGCGATTTAAGAGCAAGTTTAAACAGTACGCCGAGATCGGCCTGCTATCCGGCCTTTCCGGCAAGGACGTAGCCGAGAAAATGCTTAAAGACAATAACATTTACGACGTCGAAGTAATCTCCGTTGAAGGCGAATTATCCGACCATTACAACCCCGAAAACAAAACGGTAAACCTCAGCCCCGACGTGTATTACAGCAAGAGCGTTGCTGCTGCCGCCGTTGCCGCTCACGAATGCGGGCACGCCGTTCAGCACGCAAAGGCCTATAGCTGGCTGAGTTTACGTTCGTCGTTGGTTCCGGTGATCAACGTTGCCTCCACTTTAACCCAGTGGACATTATTCCTGGGCGTGATGTTGTTGTTCTTCACCCAAAATGTATTTGTACTGGCCATCGGCGTGGGTGCCCTGGCTTTGGTGACCCTGTTCAGTTTTATCACCCTGCCGGTTGAATTCGATGCCAGTCAACGCGCTTTAGCCTGGTTGAACAATAACTACACCGTAATGCAAACCCGCGAAGAACACGAGCAGGCTAAAGATGCCCTCTGGTGGGCCGCCATGACCTATGTGGTTGCTGCATTGAGCTCGCTCGCCACCTTGCTTTACTACGCGTCATTCCTATTTAACCGCAGAAACTAATCTTAATTGATCCATATATTGGCCCGTTCGATTTGTTGAACGGGCTTTTTTGTGCCATTCTGCTGTTTCACCGTGAAACACCCCTGAAACGCCTAAAAATTTATTCAACAGACTCATTTTCAGTAAACTATATTACAAAAAATCGCTGTTTCAAAGTGTTTCACTAAAAAAGTGAAACACTTTGAAACAGCTGAAACACCTGCTTAGTCCGGATATAGGTTTACACTTTGATCGGTTGATCCGTCTCCGGCTTTACATCTCTAACCGGATTCTAATCATCATACTAAAACTGATTGCCCTGTTCATTTGTAGTACTATGAAATTAAACTACTTATGAAGAAGATCGCAAAAATGGGACTGTTCATAGCGGCTGTGCTGCTGGCTGTCCCGAAAATATACGCGCAGGTGAGTGTCGGGGTCAGCATTTCGGCAAACATCGCGCCTCCGCCTATCCCGGTGTATGAACAACCCCCTTGTCCTGTAGATGGCTACTTGTGGCAGCCGGGTTATTGGGCCTACAATCCCGCAGATGGTTATTACTGGGTTCCGGGTGTTTGGGTATCCCCGCCTGATCCCGGTTTATACTGGACACCCGCTTACTGGGGATATGCAGGTAACGTTTACGGCTTCCATGCCGGTTACTGGGGACCACATGTTGGTTTCTATGGCGGCATCAACTATGGTGGCGGCTACTTTGGTGTAGGTTTCGCCGGTGGCGGATGGCAGGGAAACCGTTTCCGCTATAATACTGCGGTGGTGCGTGTTAATACTACGGTGATCCATAATACCTATGTCGACCGCACAGTGATCCAGCGAAACACCATCGTTAATAACCGGGTGAGCTATAACGGCGGACATGGCGGCGTAACCGCAAGGCCAAGGCCCGAAGAACAAAGGGCGATGACCGAACGCCACGTGGCAGCCACCCATCAGCAAATGACGCATCAGCAAATGGCGGCTAAGGACCGCAGCCAGTTTGCTTCGGTAAATCATGGCCGCCCGTTTGCACCGGGGATGAACAGGGTAAATGAGCATCCTGCTGCAAACAGGGGCAATCAACATGCAAACGCAGCAAGGCCGAACAACCAGGCACATGCTGCAAAAAGTGTCCAAAGGACGCCGGCACACAATGCCGCGGTTAGCCAGCCACGCCACCAGGTAAGCAGGCAGCCAAATGCTGCACCACGCACCGCTGCCCGTCCCAGTGTAGCGAGAGCGCAGCCGAATGCACCTCGTCCACAGCCGCAGCAACATATGCAGCAACCACGTCCGCAGCCGCAACGTGCGCCGCAGCCACATGCAGCACCGGCAAGGGGAGCAGAACCTCACGAAAGGCATAGGTAATAGCTATTATAATCTCCATTAAAACAACAAAACCCCCGTTAGCCAAAAGTTAACGGGGTTGATTTGGAACAATGAATCCATGCCAGGACATGTGGTAAATGGTAAACCAAATATTTTATTTCGAATATCAAACAGCCTGTTGGCGTTAGGTTAATGATCATTCATAACTTGCTCTAAAGACTTGTTTAGTGGAACTATTTGAAAAGGGTCGTGGGTAATTCTATAAATCACTTTTTCGGTATCAATTGCTACAAAATCGCCATCCTCAAGATCAAAAATGTGGTAATAAGATTTACCTTTTAAAGGGATCTTGTACACGTCACCGGGATTAAGAAATTTAACCTCTTTTTCGTCGAGTGACTTGGTTAGTTCGTCAAAATCCTTATTGTCAATCCTTACCTTTCGGAATGCCGTGACGTCGATTTGATTAACATCAATAATATATTTTCTGTTATTGCCTTCGATTAAATATCCACTTATTAATCCGTCGAACACATAGATGCTGTAATTTAATAATTTCTCACCCACGGTATCATATACCTTAAGTCCTGCCATTTTGTAACCACCAGCCTTCTTATTCTCAAAGCGACTTATCATTTCAGGATTTGGAAAAAAAGAAACAAATTCTGGTTTGGACCTATCGTATCCGGCATAGGAAGCACCAAGCAGCTCTTTATTGATTTGCAAGTCGAAATCCCTATATTCCTTGGGCAGCAAATGAAAAGTATTCTTTAGTAATGCTATTTCCCAATCTTCTACCTCTCTGCGCTTTTTTTTAAATAGTCCGAACATATTTTAGTTATTTGAATCCCCAAACAAAAAATCCCGCCAATTCGGGCAGGATCTTTATATAAAAGGTTGGTTTGAATGAATGTTAGCTCATACGGTATGGCGCGATCAGGTAAAACTCCGGGATCTGCACATTAAAAACAGAACTGTCTATCAGGCGGCTCATCTGGTACTGGCCCTTCATGCTGCCCATATCGGTCTTCAGGTTACAGCCTGATACATACTCGTGGGTGTTACCCGGCTCTATAACCGGTTGCTGCCCTACTACGCCTTCGCCTTCAACTTCCCGCTTGGCACCGTTGGAGTCGAATATCTGCCATTGCCTGCGTAAAAGCTGCACAGCATTATTACCCACATTTTCGATACTTATTTTGTAAGCGAACATATAATGGTCGTTCGCAGGATTTGAATATTCTGGTTGGTAGATAGTTTCTACAGAAACCTTAACGCCGTCGGTTATAGTAGTGATCATGAGCAGTCGGTCAATTAGTCAAATATAGATTTATCAAGACAAATATTAAGCCAGTTCTGTACTATAATTGTTACTTACTTCAAATAATATTTCGTTCACCTCTTCAAAGTTGGCGGCGGTCACCAGTTTCATCCGGTACTCTTTAAAATGATCCACCCCTTTAAAATAATTTGAATAGTGCCTCCGCATCTCAAAAATGCCTGTTTTTGGCCCTTTCCACTCGATTGACCTCTCTAAATGCGTGCGGCAAACCTCCACGCGCTCGGCAATCGTGGGCTTATCCAGGTGTTCGCCGGTCTTAAAATAATGCTTTATTTCGCGGAATATCCAGGGATATCCGATGGCCGCGCGGCCGATCATCATGCCATCAACCTCGTATTCCATCCGCCACTCTGCCGCTTTTTGTGGAGAATCTATGTCACCGTTACCAAAAATGGGGATTTTAATCCTCGGATTTTTTTTGATCTTGCGGATCAGCTCCCAGTCAGCAACGCCTTTATACATCTGCGAACGGGTGCGGCCATGGATCGTCAGGGCCTTGATGCCCACATCCTGCAAACGCTCGGCAACCTCGTAAACATTCTTGGTATTATCATCCCAGCCCAAACGGGTTTTCACGGTTACAGGCAGATGAGTAGCTTCGACAACGGCTTTGGTCATGGCCACCATCTTGTCGATGTCCTGAAGCAAGCTTGCACCGGCACCGCGGCAGGCCACCTGCTTTACCGGGCAACCATAGTTAATGTCCATCAGGTCGGGGTTCACCGCAGAGGCTATCTCCGTCGCTTCGCGCATATGGTCGATGTCGCTGCCAAATATCTGTATGCCTATCGGGCGCTCGTACTCAAAAATATCCAGTTTTTGGCGACTTTTAGCCGCATCGCGAATCAAGCCTTCTGACGAGATAAACTCCGTGTACATCATGTCCGCACCGTTTTGCTTGCACACATAACGGAACGGCGGATCACTCACGTCCTCCATCGGCGCCAGCAACAGCGGAAAATCTCCTAAATCTATATTTCCAATTTGTACGGACATGGCTTATCTTTAAGCGCTGCAAAAATACGAATTTAATAGCATATTATGACTGATAGCCCATATAGCCCTATACCTCACAAGCCAATACATCCTTCTTTACAATTTTTGATCCTGCTGGGGCTGGTTATTTTCGTCATCATCATCGGTAATATTATAGCAGGCGCTGTTATCTACGCGTCCTTCGGCATGGATACTTTAACTGACGTTTCGCGCTTAAATATTACCTCCGAGAGAACGCTGAACGCCATGTGGATGCTGCAATTGCTGGGCACTACACTTCCGTTGCTGGTCACCCCCGTTTTCTTTTCCTACATCATCGTTCGCGAACCGGATGAATATCTTAAAACAACCTTTCATTTTCCCTGGACTCTCATCGTGATCGCATTTTTGGTGATGATCGTATCCTCGCCGTTTATGGAATTTATTGGGAATTTTAACCAGGGGCTGAATCTTCCCCAATGGATGCGCGATGAAGAAAACACCATCGAAAAGGCTTCAAACAGCATGATGCAGATGAAATCGCTGGGTACTATGCTGTTCAACCTGGCGTTTATCGGTTTTGTGACGGCTGTTGCCGAGGAGTTCCTTTTCAGGGGTGCGCTGCAAACCATATTGATCAGGTGGTTCCGCAATAAGCATGTCGCCATCTGGGTAACTGCTATCTTATTCAGCGCGTTTCATATGGAGTTTTTCGGATTTATTCCCCGTTTGATGCTGGGCCTGTTTTTCGGCTATTTCACTGCGTGGAGCGGTAGTATCTGGCCATCCATTTGGGCGCATTTTGTTAATAATGGGTCGATCGTGGTGTTGAATTACCTTGCCCAGCAGAAAATAATCAATCTTGACCTCAATGATCAGCATATGTTTAATACTACTTTCTATATTATAAGCGCGGTAATTACCTTATTTTTATTGTTTGTTTATCAAAACATGTCAAACAAAAGGCAAATAGAGGACCATGGAGAAGAACTGGGTTAAAATTTATTCCTCCAATAACTATTACCAGGCCGAAATAGTAAAGCAGATGCTGATCGAGAACCAGATCGATACCGTGCTGCTGAACAAACAGGATTCGGCGCACCGCACCTTCGGCCATATCGAAGTATATATTCACCAGCAGGATTTCAGCAACGCCATTGAGGCCATGATCCTGAACCAGATCAATTTATGAAAACACGCGCCATTACCGGCTTCTTCTTTGTTATCGTTATGCTCGCCTCGGTATTGCT
>Ga0105237_10000733_pt1 | contig 45233 bp, 37 predicted proteins | sample KBSC24metaG_FD_81520 | JGI IMG/M metagenome (GOLD analysis project Ga0105237, IMG submission 81520) | Corn rhizosphere microbial communities from Kellogg Biological Station, Michigan, USA - KBS C2-4 metaG | ecosystem: Host-associated > Plants > Roots > Rhizosphere > Soil | place: Michigan, USA...
CCGGCGCGGAGGTCGGCCCCGTCGAGCACGGCGGCGGCAAGGTGGAGATACTGGCGACGGTCGCCGACGGCGAGCAGCTCGAGCGCGTGCTGGATGGCTGGCGCGAGCGCTGCGGCGAGCCACGCTCGTTGGGCTGGCTGCGCGCACGCGCGGCGCGCATGGGCGGTCGGGCGCGTGCGGCGCAGGCCGAGCTGGCCGCCGCGCTGGCGGGGACCGGCGCGTTGCTGGCGGCCTTCGGCTCGCTGGCGTCCGAGATCGCCTAGCGAACCTCACCGGCCACGCCGACCAGGCCGAGCGCTCGCGCCACGGCCGGCTCGGCAAGGCTGTCGGCGAGCAGGCTGGCGCCGGGTAGGTCGGCGCCGGCGAAGTACGGGACGCCGATCACGAACATGCCCGCGGCCGCCGCCGAGGCCACGCCGATCGGCGAGTCCTCCAGCGCCACCGCGTCGCCGGGCGCCACGCCCAATCGCCTGGCGGCCTCCAGGTAGATGTCCGGAGCGGGCTTGGGATGCTCGACGTCGTTCGCCGACACGGTCGCCGCGAACGGGCCGCCGTGCAGCAGTCCCGCCGATGACAGCGTGCGCTGCAGGAACTCGCGCTCGGAGTTCGACGCGACGGCCAGCGCGATTCCCGCGCCGGTCAGCCGCGCCAGCAGCTCCACGGCGCCCGGTCGCGGCTGCACGCCGGCAAGCGCCTCGGCCATGACGAGCTCGTGCAGCTCGTCCATCAGCGCCTCGCCCTCGCCGGGACGCTCGAGCAACGCCTCCAGCTTGATCGCGGCCAGCGAGCGCGAGGAGCCGATCAGCGTGCGCTTGTGCTCCATCGTGAACTCGCGTCCGCGCGCGGCGAACAGCGTTTGCTCTGCGCGCGACCAAGCCTCCTCCGTGTCCAGCAGCAGGCCGTCGTTGTCGAAGATCGCCGCCCGGGGCCTCGTCAGCACCGGTGCATCTTCGCGGAAATCTTTCTGAGAGCCCGCGTGAGGTTTTTGCCTCGGGACGTGTCTCAACGTCAGCCCAACCCCAAACGACCGCCGAGCTCGGTCATAGGAGGCTTCGAGATGAGACGCATGATCATCACAGCAGTGACGTCGGCGGCGCTCGCCATCCCCGGCGTGGCCGTCGCATCCCACCAGGGTGAGCGCCAGGCCCGCGAGGACCATCACGGCGTTCATCATCACAAGCGCCACCACAGACACGCCCACATCGTCAGGTTCGGCGCTGTCGCGAGCTCCGGGGCCGCGAGCACGACCGCTCCGGCCGCGCCCGCCGTTGCGAGCGACGAGACGGCGGGAACGATCGCGTCGTTCGCCAACGGCACGCTGACGATCACCTTGAACGACGGCTCCACGGTCAGCGGCAAAGTCACCGAAGGCACCGAGATCGAGTGCCGCTCGGCGATGGCCAGCGCCGCGCGCGACGACGGTCAGGGCGACGACAACGATCAGGGCGACGACCGCGCAAACGACGGTCAGTCCAGCTCGGGCCCCGGCGATGGCGAGCACGGTGGCGTCTCCGCCGACGACGGTGACGACAACGACGCCAACGATGACGGCGCGCAGGACGAAGCCGAGCACTGCACGACGGCGGCGCTGACGCCGGGCGCGGTGGTCCGCGAGGCCGAGCTGCGCGTGAACAGCGCGGGCGCCGTATGGGAGAAGGTCGAGCTCAACCAGTAGCGCGGCTGCTGCGCGGGAGTCGGAGAGGGAGCGCAGAGGGGCGGCCCGGCGGGCCGCCCCTCTCGTGTCCGGACGATTCGTCCGGCCGCGCAAGGTTTCGCTCGAATCGGTGTCTGCATGGACGAGATGAAAGCGACGTCATGAGCCCGAGGATCTCGATCCGCCTGCTCGCTGCACAGTCCGACCAGCGTCTGGCGGCGCTGGCCGGAGAAGGTCACGAGCGCGCCTTCGAGGCGCTGGTGCACCGCTATCGGCGCCCGCTGCTGCGCTACTGCCGGCGCATGCAGCTCGCCGACGCGCGCGCCGAGGACGTGCTCCAGCAGGCCCTGCTGCAGGCCTGGATGGCTCTCGCGCGGGGCGCCGACGTGCGCGAGGTACGTCCGTGGCTGTATCGCATCGTGCACAACGCCGCGGTCAACGCGATGCGCGCCAACGCGGACGGACACAGCGAGCTGACCGAGGCGATGCAGGCCAAGGCCGCGCTCGCGCGCGAATCCGACCTCCAGCGCACGATGGCCGTGCGCGATGCGCTCGCAGACGTGGCGGCGCTGCCGCAGATGCAGCAGCAGGCGATCTTCCTCACCGCCGTCGACGGCCAGAGCCATGACGAGGTGGCAAGCGTGCTCGGCGTCTCAGAGGGCGCCGTGCGCGGGCTGCTCTATCGCGCCAGGACGACCCTGCGCGGCGCCGCCGCCGCGCTGACGCCGCCGCCGCTGCTGGCCTGGGCGGCGGGTGGCGCCGGGACGGCCGGTCCGACCGGCGAAAGGCTCGCCGAGCTGTCCGCGGGCGGCGGCGCCGCCGGCCTGACGGGCCTCCTGCTCAAGGGCGCCGCCGTTGCCGTCACCGCCGGCGCGGTGGCGACCGGAGCGACGGTCGTCAGCTTCACCGGCGTCGGCGCCAAAGCCAGCGCACGGCAAAGCTCTCCCGCCGGGCTCCGCGGCTCCGCGGCCGCCGGTCCTTCCACCGCCGTCGGCGTGCTCTCCGGGCTCGCCGCGATCCCGCCGAAGGGCCGCCCGCTCGGTTCGCATCGTGGCTCGCGTGCAGGCGGACGCCATGGCCGCGACGGCGAGAACGGCGGACGCCGCGATGACCGGTCGCCCGGCTCGGGCTCTGACGACGACCTCGCGCGAAGCGATCGGCAGGGCACGAGCGGAGGTCGCGACGCGTCGGAGGGCGCAGGCGGCAGCTCGTCGGGCCGCTCGGGTGCTGTCGACGGCCACGACGGCTCGGGCGACGGGCGCGTCGGCGGCGGCAGCGATGGCGGCGGCGGTTCGGGCTCCTCGGGCAGCGGTTCGGGCTCCTCGGGCAGCGGTTCGGGACAGACGAGCACCGACCTCGCACAAACCGCGCCCGTGCAGTCGACGAGCTCCACAGACGGAATGACGTCCGATGCCAGCCCGACGCTCGCCACGTCCGGGGGCGATGGCGGCTCAGGCGGCGATGGGCAGTCGGGCAGCCAGACCGCCACGGCGAGCGACCTGTCGGGCAGCGGCACGGGCGGCAGCTCCGGCCCAGGCGGCTGAGCGACCTCACCGGCCACGCAGCCGCCCGCGCACCGCGCGAGCGACGCGAACCAGTCCTGGAAGGGTTTATCCCACCGTCACAGGTGGATACGTCCTCGGTACCTACGAACTGGATCGGCTGCGCAATCTGCCCGGTTAAGATTGCGTCATGCTAGGGAGGGCGAAAATGCTCTCGATCGTCCTTTACGGCGAATCTCGTGCCCGTCGCGACGGCGGCCGCAAAGGACGGTCGGCGGTCTTGGTCGTCGCCCTTGCCGTGGGCTTGGCGCTGCTGGCATGCTCACAAGCCCAAGCCGCCCCGCGCACGGCGACCGTCTTCGTCGACTGTGGTCCCGCCGTGGCCGTCTCGCAGTCGGCCACGTGCACAGCCACGGTCACCGACGGCGAAGGTGAAGGGACGCCCTCGACGCCGACCGGGACGGTCAGTTTCACGTCGAACCCGCCAGGCGCCTTCAGCCCAGCGACGACGTGTGAACTGACCCCCTCAGGGGAAGCGCAGTCCAGCTGCTCGGTGGAATACACGCCCACGGCCATGGGTTCGGGCACCCAGGAAATCACCGGCGCCTATGGCGGCGATCCCATGCATGCGGAAGCGAGCGGGTCAGGCGCGCTGTTGGTCACCCTGCGCACGACGACCGTGTCGGTCGACTGCGGCTCCAGCGTGGTCGTCTCGCAGTCGGCGACGTGCACGGTCACGGTCACCGACAACGCCGAAGGGACGCCTTCGCCGCCGAGCGGGACGGTCGATTTCACGTCGGATGTCAGCGGCGCGAGCTTTGACCCGTCGGGGAGCTGCGCCCTGACGCCGCTGTCGTCCGCCGCCCAATCCGGCTGCTCGGTGGAATATCACTCAGGCCAGGCCACCCCACGCGTTCACTCGATCACGGCTGCGTATGGTGGTGACGCCGTGCACGCCGCGCGCAGCGCGTCCGGAACGCTCACCGTCAACGCCGCGCCGGCTGCGTCGCAGTCGGGCGGTACGACAACCACGACCACAACCACAACAGCACCGGCCCCGCCGGTGGGAGCCACGCCTGGACCGATCGCTCCCCGCGTGACACCCAAGTGTCGGGTGAGAGCCAAAGAACGGTGGAGGCTCGTCGGCCGCGCCAGGCGCCACAAGCTCGCGGTGCCTGAGCTGGTGGTCACCTACACGTGCGATCAGAGCGCCGCGGTGTTCGTCGGAGGCGCGGTGAGGATCGCAGCCATCAGATACAACGGAAAGTTGACCAAGCCCAGGACAGTGCAGCTGCGCACGGTCTCCGCCAAAGCAGTCCTCGGCAAGGCCCAGCCTGCCGTCGTCCTGGCAATCCCGGCAGTGGCGGCCAAGGCATTGCGCAAAGGTGTCCGCACGGAAGCGACCGTCACGTTCACGGTGAAGAACGCCAACGGGACCGGCATCGGCACCATCAGGTTCCTCGTCCTGCCGCCGGCGCGAGTCCCGCACAGGCGCGGGTAGCGGCGAACTGTCGGCTTGCGGTCAGCCGCAGCCGGTGTTGGCGCCGCAGCTACTGCACGTGTAGCAGCTGCCCGTCCGCTGCATCATGCCTCCGCACTGACCGCAGGCGGGACCGAGGTCCAGTCCCTGCAGGCGCGCCGGCACGACGGGCGGAGTGTCCGTGAAGGACGCCGCAGCCGCGCTGGAGCCGCCGCCGTTGCCGCCGTTGCCGCCCGAGGCGCGCGGAGTGCCGTCGGCCTCGGCCTCGGGCTCCGCGGCCGAGGCCGGGCCGGCGGTGTCGGACGAGCTGACCGACTGCGCGGCCTCCTGCGCCGCCTGGCGCGCGCGCACCTGCGGCGTGAGGATGCCCAGCTCCTCCTGCGCGTCGACGTCCAGGAAGCGAGAAGCCAGCCAGCGCATGATGTAGTCGGGCATCGACTTGGCGAAGGGAATCTCGGTGTTCTGCGTGATGCCCTCCGGCTCGAAGCGCATGTAGCTGAACTTCTGCACCAGCGTCGCCAGCGGCACGCCGTACTGCAGCGCGATGGAGATCGCCGTGGCGAACGAGTTCATCATGCCGCGCAGCGTCGAGCCCTCCTTGCCGATGTCCGTGAGGAAGATCTCGCCGACCGAGCCGTCCTCGTACATGCCCGCCGTGATGTAGCCCTCGTGCCCGGCGATCGAGAACTTGTGCGTGATCGACTGGCGCTCGCGCGGCATCCGCCGGCGCTGTGGGCCGACCTCGGCGAGCGCCTTCGTGACGGCCTGCTCGACGAGCGCATCGACGTCGGCGGGCGCCTCGACCTCCTTCTGCGCGTCGGTGCGCAGCGCCTGCGCGGTCTTGGAGCCGTCGCGGTAGATCGCCAGCGCCTTGATGCCCAGGCGCCACGCCTGCGTGTAGGCGTCGGCGATGTCCTCGACGGTCGCCTCCTGGGGCAGGTTGACGGTCTTCGAGATCGCGCCTGAGATGAACGGCTGCACGGCGCCCATCATCTTCAGGTGGCCCATGTGCGAGATCGCGCGCTCGCCCACGGCCACGTCGAACACCTCCAGGTGCTCCTCGGCCAGCCCGGGGGCGCCGACGATCGTGCCGTGCTCGGCCAGGTGCGCCTCGATCTGCTCGACCTGCTGCTCGGAGTAGCCGAGCGTCTGAAGCGCCAGCGGCACCGTACGGTTGACGATCGTCATCTGCCCGCCGCCAACCAGCTCCTTGAACTTGACAAGCGAGAAGTCCGGCTCCACGCCCGTCGTGTCGCAGTCCATCAGGAAGGAGATCGTGCCGGTCGGCGCCAGCACCGTCGCCTGCGCGTTTCGGTAGCCGTGGCGCTCGCCCAGCTCCACCGCCTCCTCCCACGAGCGCCGCGCGGCGATCAGCAGCTCCTCGTCGGCGCTGTCGTGCTCGGGGATCACGTAGGAGGCGTCGCGGTGCATGCGCATCACCGCGTTGTGCGCCTCGCGGTTCTCGGCGTAGCGCTCGTAGGGACCCTGCGCCGCGGCGATCTCCGCCGAGCGGCGGTAGGCGCGCCCGGTCATCAGCGCGGTTATCGCCGCCGCCGTCTCGCGCCCGGAGTCCGAGTCGTAGGGCATCCCGTTGCTCATCAGGTAGGCGACGAGGTTGGCGTAGCCCAGGCCGAGCTGGCGGAACGCCCGTGCGTTGGCGCCGATCTCCTCGGTCGGGTAGCTGGACGGTCCGACGACGATCTCCTGCGCCAGCAGCATCACGTCGACGGTGTGCTCGAAGGACTGAACGTCCAGCGTGCCGTCGGCGCGGCGGAACTTCATCAGGTTGATCGAGGCCAGGTTGCAGGCCGAGTCGTCCACGTGCATGTACTCGCTGCACGGGTTCGACGCGTTGATGCGCCCGGAGTTGGGGCTCGTGTGCCAGCGGTTGATCGTCGTGTCGTACTGCACGCCCGGGTCCGCGCAGCGATAGGCCGCCTCGGCGATCTCGCGCATCAGCTCGCGCGCGGAGACCGTCTCGACGGGCTCGCCGGTCGAGCGCGCGATCAGGTCCCACTCGCGATCCTCCTCGACCGCCTGCATGAACTCGTCGGTCACGCGGACTGAGTTGTTTGCGTTCTGGTACTGGATCGAGAAGAAGCCGTCGCCGTCGATCGACATGTCGAAGCCCGCGTCGCGCAGCGCGGCCGCCTTGTCCTCCTCCTTGGCCTTGCACTGGACGAACTGCAGGATGTCGGGGTGGTCGACGTTGAGCACGACCATCTTGGCCGCGCGGCGCGTCTTGCCGCCGGACTTGATCGTGCCCGCCCACGAGTCGGCGCCGCGCATGAACGACACGGGCCCGGAGGCGGTGCCGCCCTTGGCCAGCGGCTCCATCGAGCCGCGGATGTTCGACAGGTTGATGCCCGAGCCCGAGCCGCCGCGGAAGATGTTTCCCTCCTTGGTGTTCCACTCGAGGATCGACTCCATCGTGTCCTGCACGGAGAGGATGAAGCAGGCGCTGCACTGCGGGTGCTCCTCGAAGCCGACGTTGAACCACACGGGCGAGTTGAACGCGGCCATCTGGTGCAGCAGGATGTGCGCGAGCTCGTGCTCGAAGACCTCGGCGTCATCGGCCGTGGCGAAGTAGCCGCGCTCGGCGCCCCAGCCGGCGATCGTGCCGGCCACGCGGCCGATCATCTGCCTGACGGAGTGCTCGCGCGCGGGGTTGCCGATCTGCCCGCGGAAGTACTTCTGCGCGACGATGTTGGTGGCGTTCTGCGACCAGCTCTTGGGGAACTCGACGTTCTCCTGCTCGAACGCCACGCGGTCGCCGTGGCCGATGTGCGCGTCGCGCAACTCCCACTCGACGGCGTCGAACGGATGCGTTCCGGGCGAGGTGAAGAAACGTTTGACCTCGAGGGCGCTGCCGGACGCGGTCGCTTGGGAGATGGTGGAGTGCGGGGTGGGGTTCATCGGACCTTCCTCCTCTGCTGCGCCGGCTTGCGGGCGGCCATTCGAGCTGTTGATCGGGTCAAGCATCGTGGCGCACGGTCCAGACGGAACGACGCGTGCGGCCGCGCTCGAAATGCACGAGAAAGTCGACTCCATTTTAGTACCCGACGGCGCTGCCGAGAACCCCCGAAAGGCGTGTCCTCGCGGTCGAAAAACCCGCGCAAACCGGCCTAAATCGATCGGCTCGACGTGCGCGGCTCACGGGTCCGTCGTCTCGTCGCCCGCGCCTCGCGAACGCTGTGGCGCGTCGACGCGGGTCGGGGCTCATAGGATGCGGGAATCGCGGGGCAGCCCTTGAGCTACTGCAAAGGTGCCGTGAAGCGAACAGGCAGTCCATCCTTAGACGACGGCGAAGCTGAGCTGGCTGCAGTCCCGCCGAGCGGTCGCGCCGCAAAGCAATGCCGTGGCGTGGTCGTGCTCGGGATGGGTCGCAGCGGCACGAGCTCGGTCGCCAGCATGTTTCACCGCAGCGGCTACTTCGTCGCCTCGGAGGCCGACACGGTGCGAGGCGACCGGGCCAATCCCCACGGCTACTACGAGAACTGGCGGATCTATCGCGCAAACGAGCAGGTGCTGGCCCATCTCGGCGGCACGTGGTTCGAGGCGCCCGGTGAGTTACGACAGCTCTCGCTCGAAGCCGAGCAGACGCGCTGCTTGGCGCGGGAGCTGGCCGTTCTGCTCGACGCGGCAGGTCGTGCGCCGTTGGTCCTGAAGGATCCCCGCATCGGCATGCTGATGCCCCTGTGGTGGCCCCTGCTCGCGGGCGTCCTGCATCCCGTGCTCGTCGTGCGTCACCCGCTCGAGGTCGCGCTGTCGCTCGAGCAGCGCGACTGCACGGCTGTGCCGGTCGGGCTGGCGCTGTGGGAGCTGCACCTCAGCGCGCTGCTTGGCGCGCTCGACGGCGAGCGCGTGACGGTGGTTCCCTATCGACGGATCCTCGAAGACGCCGATCTCGCCGAGCGGCTCGTCGGCGAGGCGTCGAGGGAGCTGCCGCCGAGGTTACGCCACGCCGTGCAGCCGGAGCGGGCCCCGTCCGCGCTCGATCCGGGGCTGCGCCGCAACAGGACGGACGCCACGAACGGCGTGCGCTGGCTCAGCGTCACCCAGCGGCGGCTCTGGGAGCTGCTGGAGTCCCTGGAGCCGGGCGCCGCGCCGATGCAAGCCCCCCGGTGGGCGACCGCCGCCAGCGAGGCGACGCGGACGCTGGCCAGTTACGAGCGCCGTCGCCAAAGGATCTCCCAAGAGATGCGCACACGCGCGGAGCGGGCGTCGCAGGAATTGGCCGAGCTCGATCAGCGGCTGGCCGAGCGAGACCGCCGGCTGGCCGAGCGAGAGCGTCAGCTGCGCGTCGCGTCGCGGCTGTGCGCGCAGCGCGAGTCCGAACTGCTCGCGGCGCAAGAGCGGCGCCGAGCGGCCGAGCAGCGCCTGCGCATGGCAGAGCATTGGCTCAGCCAGGTGCAGGGCTCGTTCAGCTGGCGGGCGACGGAGCCGTTGCGCGCCCTGAAGCGACGGCTGTCTTCCTGGTTTCGACCGGACGCCGTCCGCCAGCGATAGACGCGGGCGAGCTCAGCGCCCGAGCCGCGCCCAGTCGGTGAATTCCGACCAGGTCGCCGAGGCGCGAAAGCCGGCCTCGGCCATGGCGTGGCGCAGCGACAGCAGCCAGTGCGGCTCGAACGCGCTGCGCCGCGCCAGCGCCCAGGCGGCGCACGCGAGCACAAGCAGCGCCGCCAGCACGGCGATCACGACCGCGCCCGTGGACAGCGGCCGGTCGCCTTCGCTCGCCTTGGCGCGCGCGCCGGAGGCCGGCGCGGTCGTCTGCGCGCCGGGCGTCGCCGGTGCGGCGGCCGTGGCGGCCGTCGTGGGCGCGGCGGGCGCGCCGGCGGTGGGCACGAGTTTGGCGGCGCTCGCGGCGGCGTCGGCCGGGCTGGGCCCGGTGCTCGGCGCAGACGCGCCGCCGGCGGAACCCGCTGAGGCGCTGGGCGCGGACGTGCCGCCGGAGGGCGCATAGGTGGTCGTCGGCGTCGAGGCGCCTGTCGTGGCCGCCTGGTTTGCGCGCGTCGCGCTCTGCACCCTGGCGGACGCGGGCACGGGGAACGTCGGCGTCGCCGCCGCGCGCGCGCGCTCGGCGGCCGCAGCGACGGAGATGGGTGCGCCGAGGCTCACCGCCGCCGTGAGCAGCGCCGGCAGCACCGCCGCCAGCCGTGCGCGGCGAGCGGACGGGGACGGCTCGAGCGTCGAGGTCATGACGGCGCCCATGCTAGCCCCACGCGCGGTTCGCGCGCGGCTCGCGCGGCTCGCGCGGCCGCACGGCCGCACGGCTGACGGCGCCGCCTCTACGATGGGCGGCGTGACCGTCGATCGCGCTTCCGCCCCGCCGCAGGAGCCGGCGCCGGCGTCGCCGGTCGAGCGAGCGCTGCCGGGCATCGGCGCGCATCCGCACGCGCGCGCGGTGCTGGAGCCGGCGCTGCGCGGGCAGGGCTCGGCGTCGCACGCCTACCTGTTCCACGGCCCGGCGGGCGTGGGCAAGCGGAGCATCGCGCGGGCGTTCGCCGCTGCGCTGCTGTCCGACGGCCCGCAGCAGGCCGAGCTGGCGCGCGAGCGCATCGCGCGCGGCACGCATCCGGACATGACCTGGGTGAAGCCGTCGGGCGCGGCCGAGATGCTCGTGGCGGACATCGAGGAGCCGGTCGTGGCGGGCGCCACGCGCACGCCGTTCGAGTCCTCGCGGCGCGTGTTCGTGATCGAGGCCGTCGACACGATGAACGACCAGGCGGCCAACCGCATGCTCAAGACGCTGGAGGAACCGCCCAGCTTCGTGCACCTGCTGCTGCTGACCGATCGCCGCGAGGACGTGCTGGCGACGATCGCCTCGCGCTGTCAGCCGGTGCGCTTCGACCCGGTGCCGCCGCAGCGCATCGCCGCGGCGCTGAGCGGCGTCGACGAGCAGCGCGCGCAGGCGTGCGCGCGGCTGGCTTTGGGCGACGCGCGGCTGGCGGCCCGCCTGGCGGGCGAGCAGGGCGAGGCGCTGCGCGCGGGCGCGGAGCGCTTCGTGCGCGGCGCGCTCGCGGGCCAGACGGGCCAGCGCCCGTGGCTGGCGATGCTCGACGCGGCCAAGGCGGCCGGCGCGAGCGCCGGCGAGGATGCGCAGCGCAAGCTCGCCGACGACCTGCAGCTGGTGCCGGCGAAGGAGCGCAAACGCTTCGAGCGCGAAAGCCTGGAGGCGCAGCGGCGCGGCGAGCGCCGCGCGCGCACGCAGGCGCTCGACCAGATGCTTGGCCTGGCCGAGCTGTGGCTGCGCGACGTGCTGTGCGTCGGCGAGGAGGCCGAGGAGCTCGTGCACGCCGTCGACCGGCTCGCCGAGCTGCGCGAGGACGCGCGCGAGCGCGACTGCGCGCGCCTGCGCGCGGGCATCGAGCTGGTGCAGGACACGCGGCTGCGCCTGTCCGTGAACGTCTCAGAAGAGTTGGCGCTGGAGGCCTTGGCCTATCGCCTGCAGGCGTTGCTGGCCGTCGCCGAAGACGACCTATAAATATTAAATATTAAAAAATAAAAAGATCAGACGAGCGGGCCGAGGTTCGGCGTCAGGTCGTAGGTCTCGAACGCCATGAAGCGCGAGAACAGCCGGTTGTCCGGGCCGTGGTAGTCGGCCGAGCCCGTGCTCAGCAGGCCCAGCTCGGCGCAGCGCTCGGCCAGCAGCCGCGTCTGCTGCTCTGAGTGCGTCACGTAGAAGGCCTCTACGCCGTCGATGCCCAGCGCGCGAAAGCGTTCGATGCTCGCCAGCACTTCCGCCGGGTCCTCCACGTCCCAGAACGGGTGCGCCCAGACCGCCACGCCGCCGGCCGCGTGGATCGCCTGCACGGCCTCGCCGACCGTCGGCGTCTCGCGCAGGCGAAAGGCCGGCCTGCCCTCGATCAGGTAGCCGCGGATCAGCGAGCCGACGTCGTCGATGCCCTCCTCGCGCAGGCGCCGCGCGTTGGCCGGAGCGCTGAGCACCGCGCCCGCCAGATGCGGGCGGCCGATCGGCTTGCCCGCGGCGATGCGCTCGTCTATCTCCGTTTCGTCCAGCTCGAAGCCCGCCTCGCGCAGGCCGTCGCGCATGCGCAGCGTGCGTTTCTCGCGGTCGGCCAGAAAGCCCACCAGGCTGTCGGTCATCGGCGGGCCCGTGTGGTCGATGTCGTAGCCGAGGACGTGCAGTTCGCGCCCGACCGGCGCGCCCTCGTCGACCGCCGAGATCTCCACGGCCGGCACCACGCGCACGCCCAGGCGCTGCCCCGCGTCGATCGCCTCGGCGACGCCGCTGATCGTGTCGTGGTCTGACAGCGCCAGCAGCTCCACGCCCGCCGCCGCCGCGAGCTGCACCACCTCCGCCGCGCCCAGCGCGCCGTCGGAGTGCGTCGAGTGCGACTGCAGGTCAAAGCGCGGCGTCACGCGCTGAGCCTATGCGATCGGCTCAGACGTCGGCCGGGCGATCGCTCAGCGGACGATCGACCGACGGTCGCTGCGCCTCGGTCTCGCCGGGCAGCGCAAGCTGGATGCTCACGCGACGCTCCACGCCGGCGCGCAGCCGGCGCACCGCCGCGTGGTAGCGGCGCGCCTTCTCCGCCAGCGAATGCTCGCCGCCGCCGAGCGCGTCCAGCTCCACGCGCGCGGCCTCCGTCTCCCTCGCGCGCGCGCAGGCCTCGATCCACAGCACCTCCAGGTAGGCCAGCGCCGCGCCGAGCTGGTGGTCTGCGACCGTCCTGCGCTCCTCGATCTCGCGCAGCACCGGCGCCAGCTCGTTGCCCAGCCAGCGCGACTCGGCGTGCGCGCGCAGCAGCAGACAGACGTCGAACGTCGACGGCCTGTTGGAATTGCGAGAGCGACTGGAATTGTCTGCCATTGGAAACTCCACGCCGAAGCCCGATCGAAGCCAAGCGGTGCGCTACCGGGCAATTCGGCGGCGCGTTCCGGCTGCTTTAGAAGATGCCTCCGCGTTCCACGCTTTTTGGGAGCTTTTCCGGCCCGCGGCGACCGTCATCGTGAGCTTTGACGAGCGAGGCTCAGGCTCGGCGAGGGTTTCGCCGATATATGAGCACCGGGATCAAAACGAGCGGGGAGACGGAGGTTCTGCAGAGATGCACCTAGCCGGCGACGCAGCCAGCCGAGCGCCGGGACAGCACGCGCGGGCGACCGTCGTGCGCCTGCGCATGCGCACGCTCGTCACGCTGGGCGTGCTCGCCGTCGCCACGGCCGCGCTGGGCCGGTCCTTCGGGCTGCACGACGTGCGCTTCCTCGCCTCCGAGGTCGCCCTGCTGGCGGTCATCTTCGCGACCTCCCGCTTTGTCTTGCCGCTCGTCGAGCGCCGCGACCGCGGCGCCAGCGCCGAGGAGCACGTCGGCCGCCTGCTCGAACAGCTGCCCGCCGGCAGCTGGCGCGCGATCCACGACGCCAGCTTCGGGCACGGCAACATCGACCACGTCCTCATCGGCCCGGCCGGCGTGTTCACGATCGAGACCAAGAGCCACCCCGGCCCCGTGCGCGTCGGGCGCGTGCACGGAGCGACCATCCGCCAGGCCCAGGCCCAGCGCGACGCCGTGCAGCGCGTCATCGACATGCCCGTCGAGCCGCTGCTCGTCTACAGCCGCGCGTGGGTCGACCGGCCGCTGGCGCGGCGCAAGGGCGTGCGCGTGCTGCCCGCGCGCGTGCTGCTCGGACACCTGCGCAAGCGCCATCAGACGCTCTCGCGCGATCAGGTCGAAGACGCGCACGAGCGGCTCAGGCAGGCGCTGCTCGACCAGCAGGCCAGCGAACGCGCAATCCTCGGCCGTTGGGGCGCCACGCGCTAGCTTTAGGGGATGGCCACGGTCTCCCCGGCGACGACGACGGCGAAGCAGGCGGACACGGACTCGCCCGGGCGCGCGCCGGACGCCACGGCCACGGCGCAGGCTGCGCGCGAGCGCGACGCCGGCGCGCCCGGCGCCGCCGCGGACGAGCGCGACGTCGCCGCGTCCGAGCGGCCTCGCGCGACGCTTCCGCCCGGCCCGCGCGCGCCGGCGCTGCTGCAGACGCTCGCCTGGGCCGTCGCGCCGACGTGGGTCATGGACCAGTGCGCCAGGCGCCTGGGCGAGACGTTCACGCTGACGTTCTGGCCCAGCGGCATGAAGCTGGTCATGGTCAGCGGGCCGGAGGCCGTCAAGACGGTGTTCACGGCGCCGGGCGACGTAGCGCCGTCGGCGGCCGGCAACTCGCCCGTGCGCCCGGTCATGGGGCCCAGCTCGGTCATCGTGCTGACCGGCGCAGAGCACATGCGCCAGCGCAAGCTGCTGCTGCCGCCGTTTCACGGCGAGCGCATGCGCGAGTACGAGCAGACGATCGTCGACGCGACGCGCAAGGACATGGCCACGTGGCCGCTGGGCCGGCCGATGCGCCTGCAGGAGCGCACGCGCGCGATCACGCTGGAGGTCATCCTGCGCGCCGTCTTCGGCGTCGAGGCCGAGCGCATGGACGCGCTGCGCAGCGCCATCGGCGACCTGCTGGCGCCGATGAAGCCGTGGCGCGTCGTGCTGATCGCGCTGCGCATGCCCAGCGTCGAGCGGCCGCCCGGCGCCATCGGCCGCGCGCTCGACCGCCTCGACGCCGTCATCTACGACGAGCTGGCCAAGCGCCGCGCGCAGCGGGACCTCGCCCAGCGCACCGACATCCTCTCGCTGCTGCTGCAGGCGCGCGACGAGCACGGCGAGGCGATGACCGACGGCGAACTGCGCGACGAGCTCGTCACGCTGCTGCTGGCCGGGCACGAGACCACCGCCACGTCCGTCGCCTGGGCGGTCGAGCGCCTGGTGCGCCATCCCGACAAGCTCGCGCGGCTCGTCGCCGAGATCGACGCCGTGGACGCCAGCGGCGACGAGCGCTACATGAACGCCGTCATCGCCGAGACGCTGCGCGTGCGCCCTGTCGTGCCGATCGTCGCGCGCATGCTCACGCAGCCGCTCGACGTCGACGGCTACGCGCTGCCGGCGGGAACGCGCGTGACGCCGTCCATCTACCTGACCAACCGCAACGCGCGCGTGTACGAGCACCCGCGCAGCTTCCGCCCCGAGCGCTTCGAGCACAGCGCGCCCGAGGCGTTCGCCTGGATTCCCTTCGGCGGCGGCATCCGCCGCTGCATCGGCGCGTCCTTCGCGCAGCTGGAGATGAAGCTCATGCTGCGCACGATGCTCGGCGAGCTGGCGCCCGGCGTGCCGGACGAGCCGGGTCGTCTCGGCGCGTCAGGTCGTCTCGGCGCGCCGGGCCGTGTAGGCGCGTCAGGTCGTCTCGGCGCGCTGCGCGCCGCGCGCGGCTCGCGCGACGAGCTCAACCGCCGCCGCGCGATCACGCTGGTGCCCTCGCGCGGAGCGCGCGTCGTGTGGCGCGCGCGAGACTGAGCCTCGCTGGTCGGATCGTGAGCCTCGCTCGTCGGATCGCTCGTCGGGATGCGACCTAAAGGAGCGCGGTCGATGTTGCTCGCGCGCGCAGCGATAGCCATGGTTATACGCCGGCCGAAGCGCGAAGTACCGTCTTGAGCATGCACGCTCACGGCGCCAGCGAGACGACGCACGGCCGTCCGCCGGCGCGTGCGCCAGGCGCGCCGACGACGATGGCGGCGCCGGAGGAGCTGCTGCGGCGCTTCGGCCTGGACGAGTTTCGCCCGGGGCAGCGCGAGGCGGTGGCGGCGGCGCTGGCCGGCCGCGACAGCCTGGTCGTGATGCCGACGGGCGGCGGCAAGTCGCTGTGCTATCAGCTGCCGGCGCTGGCGAACGTCGGGCTGGTGGTCGTCGTCAGCCCGCTGATCGCGCTGATGGCCGACCAGTGGCGCCGCCTGCGCCAGGCGGGCGTGAGCTCGACGATGCTCGCGTCGGGCATGGAGGACGGCCACAACCAGCAGGCGCTCGCGCAGATCGCCGCGGGCGAGACGCAGCTCGTGCTGGCGGCGCCCGAGCGCTTCGCCTCCGGCGCGTTTCGCGCCGCGCTCGCGCAGCGCGAGGTGGCGCTGTTCGTCGTCGACGAGGCGCACTGCGTGGCCGAGTGGGGCCACGACTTCCGCCCGGACTACCTGCGCCTGCACGACGCGATCGCCTCGCTCACAGGCCCCAGCGGCGGGCGCCCGGCGGTCATGGCGGCGACGGCCACGGCGACGCCGCGCGTGGCGCAGGAGATCGCCGCGCGGCTGGAGCTGCGCGAGCCTGTGTCGATCCGCTCGGGCTTCGATCGCCCGAACGTGACGTTCGACGTCGTCAGCGTGGAGGGCAAGGGCGCGGTGGCGCGCAAGTGGGCGGCGCTGCTGCACGCGCTGGGCGACGAGCAGGCACGTCCGGCGATCGTCTACTGCGGCACGCGCAAGGACACCGACGCCGTCGCCGCGACGCTGTGCGAGCAGGGCTTCGCCGCGGTGTCCTATCACGCGGGCATGAGCCCGGACGACCGGCGCGCCAGCCAGGACGCGTTCATGGAGGACCGCGCCGAGGTGGTCGTGGCGACGAACGCGTTCGGCATGGGCGTGGACAAGGCCGACGTGCGCACGGTCGCGCACTGGGCGCTGCCGACGAGCCTGGAGGCCTACTACCAGGAGGCCGGGCGCGGAGGGCGCGACGGGCGCCCGGCGCGCGCGCTGCTGCTCGGCGCGCGCATGGACCTGGGGCGCCTGATCCGCTTCATCAAGGAGCGCGAGACGAGCGTCGACGACGTCAAGGCCTACGTCGCGCGCTTGCGCCGCGGCGCCGAGGGCGAGGTCGCGGCGATCGGCCACGGCGAGCTGGGCGAGCGCGACCGCGTGCTTCTGTCGATCGCCGAGCGCGCGGGCGCGGTCGAGCTCGAGCCGGCCGGGCACGACGGCCTGCTCGTGCGCCTGACCGGGCAGGGCAGCCCGCGCAAGGCGTTCGCCGCGATCAAGGCCTCGCGCGACCGCGGCTGGGACGCCTATCGCTCGATCGAGCGCTACATGACGAGCGGCGAGACCTGCCGCAGAAGGCAGATCCTCGACCACTTCGGCGACGACGAGCCGGGCCGCCCGACGGGGCGCTGCTGTGACGTGTGCGATCCCGACGCGGCGCTCGTCGCGGCCGTGCAGGCGCCGATCAAAGCCAAGCGCACGCGGCGCGCGGCGTCGAGCGCGCGCGGTGGCGCGGGCGGCGCAGGGGGCGAGCAGGCCGGCGCGCCCGTGGACGGCGAGGACTTCGAGCGCCTGCGCGCGTGGCGCTACGCGCGCGCGGAAGGCAAGCCGGCGTACACGGTCGCGTCCAACGCCGTGCTCGAAGAGCTGCTGCGCACGACGCCCGCCAGCGTGGGCGCGCTGCTCGAGATCCGCGGGATCGGACCGGCCTTCTGCGAGAAGCACGGCCAGTCGCTGCTGGCCGAGCTGGCGGAACTGTCGTCGCCGTCCGGCGACGCCGCCGAGACCGCGGGCGAGTCGCCCGGCGCGGCCGACGCCTCGCTAGCATCTGGGGCCGCGCCGACGTAGCTCAGCTGGTAGAGCACTTCACTCGTAATGTGCCCTTCCAGGGGGCGCTCCGTAGTCGGGTAGAGCGCCAAAACTGCCTCCTGAGCAGGTGATGTCTATGTTCGGCCCGCCAGAACAAGCACGGGCAACTTCGGGCAAGAAGGATACCAATCGGCTGCACCGTAGCTGCAAAAATCCGGCCCGGAACTTGGACGGATTTTCGAGAGCCGACGGGGAGATTCGAACTCCCGACCCCCACTTTACGAGAGTGGTGCTCTACCAGCTGAGCTACGTCGGCGGGACTCCGCAATGGTATAGCGGCCGAGCCGCGCACGCCCCCCGCGAGGACCGCATCAAGCTCGCCTCGCCTACCGGCGTCGTTCGACAACGCCCGTAGCTCCCCAGCTTAGGCTTGTGTGTGGTGGGAGGAGTCGGTCCCGTCGAGGTCGACGCGGCCTAGCCACACTCATGCGATCAAGGCGACCGCTTGAGCGCCGCCATCTCGACGCGACCTCGCGGTCGGCGCCACTTATCCCGCGGATAGGCTGCCTCGCGGTGCGTTCTCGGTTCTCGCCATCGAGCTGGCTGGTCTTCTCAGAGGTCGGCGATCGCACTGTGCAGGCGGACCTTCGCGCGCTACGCGGAGACAGCGCCCCGACGACCGGCCGCACCAGTCGGGACCACACCGAGGATGCCGGCGCGGCTGTTCGCGATCCCCAAATCAGATATGCCACTGCCTTCAGCCGATCCGCCCTTATCAAGCACAGCTTCGGTGAGCCGAGATGACGTCAGGCTGCCGCCATGCCAGCGGCGCCGACCTTAGCGCCCACACGCTGGCAGTGGCTCCAATTCGAGCGAAGTTCGCGTCTGCGAAGCACGTCGCGGTGGACACGCCAGGACCACCGCGATCAACAGGCCACTAGGCTCCTGTCTGGCATAGTGAGCTCGCTCGTTACGACACTTCGAGATCTAGGGGCCCCCACCATTCTCGGCGCAGTCGTGGGCGCGTATCTCGGAGCGAAGGCTCAAGCCAGGGGTCGCGATGTGGAGTACGAGCGCGCACTTGAACTTCTGGTAGTCGGCGCAGAACGGCAGGCCGCCAAGGAGGCCGACGCAGCGCTCGCGGCGATGCAGCGAGTCCTCTTCAGACCGACGACGAAGCTCTCTGATCTCACTGATCGATTCTTCGACACAGTTGCCATCCCCGCAGCGCAGCTTCGAGACACAGACGCAGCCCAACGCCTAGGGCTGCTCAGCGCACTGCTGGTTCTCGCCTTCCAGGGCGTCGGCGAAACGCTTTGGCAATTCTCAGTAGACCTTGCCATCGAGGACGCGCAGAACTCGCTCAGGGCGCTGCTAAAGCGCGAGCCGGCCAAGAGGGCCAGGGTGCCGGACGAGGAACGCATGCGAGCGCTGCTCCTGGGAACTAATGACGATGGTAGTGGCATCCGTTTTGAGCCGTTGAACCAGTGGATCGTTGACCACTGGCCAGCCGACGCTACGCGGCCGCGGCTGTCTTAGCCAGTCGCTCTGGTTACCGAGACGTAGGTCCCCGAGCCCCACCGCCTAGCCTTTGGCAATGGACGAGCTGACGCTCGAGGGTTGCTACGCAAAGGTCGATCGGGCGGCGGAGCTGATGGAGTCGCTCGCGCGCGACTGGCTCGAGTATCTGGCGGGCAACCCTTGGCCCAGCCCCGCGTGGACTCAGTCAGCGAGCCCGGCTGGCACCGCATCTTCATTGATTTCAGCGCGCCCGCACCACCGCGCTTTTCGATCGTCGTCGGGGAGGTCGCCCACGACCTGCGAAGCGCCCTGGACCACCTGGCCTGGCGAGAGGCGGTCGAGTGCGTTGGACTCGACCAGGCTGAGAGCCACGCCCCGGAGATCGGCTTTCCCTTGACTGGCCGCCCGCGCACCTTTCGCGCGGCCAAGGTGCTCAGCTACGTCAGCTCCAGCGCCCGAGGGCTGATCGAGCGCCACCAGCCCTACGCCAGCAAGCAGGACTCCCCGTCGCGCTCCCTCGGGCTGCTGCAGTGGTTTAACAACCGGGACAAGCACCGCACGATCCAGGTCGCCGCGATCGGCGCACCGAGCCTTTTCACTCTGGATGCCTTGAAAATAATCTTCGCCCGTGGCGCGCGCCTGCATACCGTCCAGCCTCGCCTGCAGCTCGGCGAGCGGCTACTCGGCGAGAGAGAGCTCGCACGGGTGCGCTTCCACGACGGGGGCCCCGATCCAGAGGTCCAGATGCATCGCACGCCGCCGTTCAGCCCGTCCTTCGGCGAACCGCCCGAGGCGCTGCGTGGCGTAGAGATCTTTCACACCGTCGCGCACGTCCGCGAGGTGATCGCAGACTTCGAGACGTTGCTGCCAGGCGATTAGCCGAGAGACGAACGCGATGCTCTCGATGTAGCCCCGGCGACGTCGCGACCGCGTCCGCGCGCCCGCAGCGGGGGCTAGGGTCCGTCGCATGTCCGACGAGACCGGTGAGCACCGTGCGATGGCCTGGGCAACGTTTGGGACGGTCCTCACCGCGATCGGCGCGCCCGTCGGCACCGCCCTGGCGATCTGGGGAGCGTCCTCGCATCTGTGGGACGACGGCTACTTCCTCGCTGGCTTTGCCGTCAGCTGCTTGTTGACGGTTCTTGGCGTCTACGCGCTGATCGGCGAGTTCTTCGGCGGGATCGGGGTGGTGCGCTTCCCACTGCCACCGACACGCCACGAGCGAGCAACCGAGCACACAGCCACGGGGGAGCTGCGCGTACTCGTCCCGAAGGGCCGCGTTCCTAACGTCGGTCCGAGCCGTGGCGGGCGCACTCCGGAGATACAGCGCGTCCACGACCAGCTCTCTCATCTGCACGTCCGAGAGCGCGAGCAGCGTTTGGCTCAGCTGCAGACGCAAGCCGAGGGGCAACTAGCCGCGGCGCTTCGCAGCGGCCATCTCCTGCACGCCGCCGGCAGCCAACCATCGCCGCTTCAGGCACGGTGGCGCGCACAGACTCAGACGCTCGTCAAGGAGGTCTTCGGGGACCTCGAGCCGCGCGCCTGACCGGCGACAACCTCGCTCGCAGGATCGGCCACCTCGACGAGCTCGCATCGCGGGTGCCCGGCGGAAAGGCGCTCGCGCCCGGTAAGTCCTGGAATGAATATGTCGAGGCGCTCGTCCGCTTTGACGCAGAATTGGAGTCGAACCTCACAGATGGCGAGGAGCTGCGCGCGGCTTTCTTCGCCGACGAGGCCTTCGACTGCGAGGCGAGCAACTCCAAGGTCAAGCGGTGGCTCGGCAGCGTCGAGCGATCTTTCACCATCGCGCCGGAGCTGCGCGCGATGGTCAGGAACTCCAACCCCGCGGGAGACAGCGCCGGCTACGAAGGGCTCTCTGAGGAGCAAGCGGCAAGCCTGTGGCCGCTTGATCTGCGCCTTGAGGAACTGCGGCCGCTCGTATCTCAGATCAGCGAGTTCGTCGCCACGCTGCAGGGCGCCGACTAGTCAAGCTCACCAGAAGCGTGCGTCTCTGACTCCGCGTAGCCGGCCTCGATTCGCCGCGCGACGAGCCCACGCCATTCAGCGTCTCGTGCTTCCGACCTGGGCTGCGGGGCACCTCGTAGCTTGCACGAGCCGCATTAATGCGACCCGGACTGGCCGTTAGGTCATCTCCGAACGAGCGAAGAGTTCAGATCACTCGGCAAGTGACTCGGCCCGGCTCCTTCGTGAACCGACCGCTCCTGCGGTCAAGATGACACCTCCATGCGCGACGCAGAGCACCACGACCACCCGGACGCCTTCGACGCTCTCATTGCCCAGCTCGATCGCAGCGGCCGCGACTTCGAGCGGCTCTCGCAGTGGTTCCTCGAACATGACCCGGAGTACGCCGCGATCTTCGAGCAGATATGGGTCTGGCGCGACTGGCCCGGCCGCTGGGGGCCAGACAAGGGCATCGACCTGATCGGCAGGACTCGCGCCGGTCGCATCGTCGCGATACAGGCGAAGAACTACGCAGAGCCACACTCGATCACAAAGCAGGACATCGACACGTTCCTGAGCGAGTCGGGCCGCCCCGCAATCGACGAGCGCTTGCTGATCGCAACCACCGATCGTGTCGCGACCAACGCGCTCGAGGTGATGGATGGTCAAGAGAAGCCGGTCTCGCGCTGCCTGCGCAGCCGCCTCGCCGACGCCCGAGTGACATGGCCGTCCTCGCCGCACGATCTCGTCGGCGCCGGCGCGATGGATAGGAAGACGCCCCTGCCACATCAGGCCGAGGCGCTCGCAGCAATCCAGACGCGGCTGAAACTGAACGACCGCGCGCAGATCGTGATGGCCTGCGGCACAGGCAAGACGCTCGTCGCGATCAAGGCCGCGGAGACGATCGCGAGCGAGTTGACACTAGTGCTCGTGCCGACGCTCGAACTTCTCAGACAGGCCGCGCAGGACTGGGCGGCCGACGCCGCCGAGCCGAGTCTCACGTTGAAGGTGTGCTCGGACTCCGTCGAGGAGGCAGAAGACGAGCCGGCGCTGATCGACGCCGCCGACCTCGGCCCCGGTGTGACCACCGACCCGGATGAGATCCGCGCGTTCCTAAACCGCACAGGCAGGCGCTTGGTCTTCTGCACATACAAGTCCTCGCCGCAGATAGCCACGGCGATGAGCGAGGACTGCGATGCGATCTTCGACCTCGCCGTGTGCGACGAGGCCCACTGGTGTGCGGGCTTGGCCGGCCGTAGCTACAAGACGATCCTCGACAACGAGCGGATTCGCGCTCGCAAGCGCTTGTTCTTCACCGCTACGCCGACGATCTTCCCGCGTCACGAGATCGTCCGCGTTGCCGAGAAGAAAATGAGGATCGTCTCGATGAGCGACCGCGAGGTCTTCGGGCCCCGCGTCTACACGCTGTGCTTCGCCCAGGCGATCGACCGGGAGCTGCTGTGTCCCTATCAGGTCGTCGTCATGCCGGTGACCGACCGCGAAGTGCGAGAGCTGATCGAAAAGCATCTTCCGGTTACGACTGACGGCGGCGACACCCGCATCGACGCTTACGGCCTCGCCACGCAGATCGCCTGCTTGCGCGCGATGCGCGAGCACGGTTGCAGGCGCATGGTCGCGTTTCACCCGCTGATCGACCGCTCTCGCGCCTTCAGCGAACAGTTCAACCAGGCCGTCGAGTTGCTGCCCGCCGCAGAGCGCCCAGACGGGGATGTGTGGGCCGCGCACGTCGACGGAGGGCGGATGCCGCGTAGCAAGCGCAAGAGGCTGATCGCCGCCTTCTCCCAGCAGGACGACGTCTTTCGGCTGCTGTCGAACGTGAAGATCCTCAGCGAGGGCGTCAACTTCCCCGGCATCGACGCCGTGACGATGATTGACACCAAACGCGGCCCGGCGTCGGCGATCCAGATCGTCGGACGCGCCGTGCGACACGCCCCTGGGAAGGAGGTCGGGACCATCGTGCTGCCGGTCCTCGTCGGGGAGGGCGAAGACCCCACAGAAGCACTCGCGCGCAGCGAGCACCGCCCGATCATGGATCTGCTCGCGGCGCTGCGTGCCGCCGACCCCGATCTCGAACGGTCGGTCAACGAACTTCGCATCGAGGTCGATCCGAATACTGGCGAACCGCCCACCAAACGCCGTTTCATCCTCAACATTCCGGTAGAGGTCGGACCCGAGTTCGCCAAGGCGGTAGAGGTGATGCTCGTCGACGCTCTCGCGCCCCCACAGCCCACCGAGCGAGCATCGATCGCAGACTCTCCAGTGGCGCGCAGCTCGGCGATCGTGTTCGAGCCGGAGCCTGTCGCGGACCCCGCCCGCAACTACACGATCGAAGGTCTGCAGGCGCTTCGTTACGCGTCTGATGGTCAAGGGCTTTGGGGTCACGTGCCAGATAGGGCTCAATGGTTCGGCTACCCGTATGAGATCGGCGCGTGGTGGAAACACGTCATGCGCACGTGGGATCAACTCGACGAATACGAAAAGCGCGCGCTCGCCGACGCGATCACTTGGCTGTCGGTCGATGAGGTGCCCCGGCCACACGTTCGCGGGGAGATGCGGCGGATGACGAGCCGTCCGCTCGCTGCTCACATGGACGCATGGGTCTGCGACTTCGACAGCTCGGCACGAGAAGAGCTGCAGTTGCTCGCCGAGGCCGGGCACATCGGCCCCGCCAGCTACCTCAACACCGCTGCGCTGTGTGACGCCTTTGCGGGTCCGGAGATTGCCACCGAGCAGAGCGTGTCGGTCGTCTGCAAGGCACTGCTGATTGCCGGCGATGAGTGCGAGCGCCGCGCATACTCGAGACACTTTGCGAAAGGATTTGCCGAGGCGCTGCTGACCCTGGCTCCGTACTCGGGGAAGGCCAAGCCCGCGGCCGTGCTTGAGCGCACCGCGACAGGCCAGCACGCGGCGGGCTGGCAGACGGCCGAACCTTTCTTCGCTGAGGCAAGGCACGCTCGAGCTTCCACACGCGGCGGGCGAAGCGCGAAGAACGAGCACCGCGGACGAGACACGCCACCGAAGGCCGCCCGCCTCGGCGTGGGCTGAGCGCGAGCGTCGATCTGCCGTGCCGGGAGGCATCGACGGCGTCGAGCATCCGGCAACCGAAGGCTGCGGCACCGCCGATCGGCTCCCGGTCACCCAGCCTCAACGGCACGGGGCGCAGTTAGCGCACGCGCTCGTCGAGCTCGCCGCGGAGCCTGCGCAGCTCGCGGACGCGCTCGACTACCTCGCGCTGCTCCGCCTCGTTGAGCGTGGTCGTTGCGATTGACGCCGATGGTCAGCTCGGGCCCGCCGCCGCGCTCGGCAGAGAGCAGCGTGGCGATCCCGTCGAGCGTCTCTGAGAAGTCGAGCGCGATGTGGGGCTCGGAAGGGCCGTAGATGACATACATGCGAACATATGTTCGCATACGATCCCCCTTCTCGGGACGACGGGCTCGCCTTGACTGGCGATTCGCAGCGCTGCGATGATCGGCTGCTCCATGCCAGAGACCACAGACGCCGCTGACCCCAAGCGCCCGCGCGTCACCGGCTGGCTCGAGGAGCCCGACGCGTCCTCCAAGCCCCTGCTCAGCGCGATCGGTCAAGCCGTCTGGGCCGCCGCGGGGCTCGAGCAGTCGCTGCTGCTCGAACTCCTGCGGTTGTTCGTCGAGCGCCAGGGCGAGCTGCCCGCGGATGCGATCACCCGGTTCGAGCGGCTGCCGGCCGGGCCGTTGCTCAAGGAGCTGCGCCGCATGGAGCTTCCCGGCGATCTCGACGAACGGATTGGCGATGCGATCGCCAGGCGAAACAACCTGTTCCATCATCCGATGGAGGACGCCAAGCTCGTGCGCGCGATCGCGCACGGCGAGAACGTCGAGGATGCCGTGGCCGCCGTCGAGCGGCTGGCACTCGACTGCGGCGAGCTCGCCGTCGAGCTGTTCACTGTCGCCAGCAAACGACTCGAAGCGCTCACCGGCAAAAGACGAGCGCGGAGATGATTCAGATGCTCTTGGCGCTCGATCCGGCAAGCGCAGGAGACGAGCGCGACCGGCGCCGCCTCGAAGCGCTCCAGCCGACCGACCTCAGCCTCGCCGCGGAGCCACCCGACGGTCGCTAGGCGGGCTGGGAGACGCCCGCGTGCCGTGCTGCCTGCGGCAGCAGCAGCGAGAGCCCGCCGGTCACGAGCACGAACGCAGGCGGCCCTCGCCGACGCCCACCTGACCGACATCGAGATTCGCGAGACGCACCGGGTACACGACCAGGCTGCCTCGGCGACCGTGCGCGCGCGCAAGCAGGTCGCGCACTCGGACTAAAGCGACCACGCCCGCCTCCGAGGGAGGGCAGGCACGGCCGAACCCGAGCGCGGAATCTGGCAGCCGCGACGAGCCGTAGCTTTGACTACCGATGCGCCAGCACGAGAGTCTCTCCGCGACCCAAATGCTCGCCGAGCTCGACCTACCAGTCGCGCTCGGCCGGCGAAGGCAGATTCTTGACGCCTTCGCAAACGCAGTCGACCCGCTGTATCGACTCGTCGCCGACGCGAAGAGGCGGCCAGATGCCGACGGAGATCTCGTGTTCGTGGTCCTTCACCTCCTGGGGCGTAGCATCAGCGACCTTCTGGCTGCTGGGCATCTTGCGAGCCACGCGTATCTCCAGCAGGCCTACGGCGCGTTGCGCCCGGTGCATGAGAACTGCGAGTTGCTTGAGCTCTTTGCACGCGACCCGAGTAGGGCGGCTGAATGGGTGAAGACGGAGAAGCCGTGGGCAGACTTCTCTCCGAAAGCAGTCCGGGTGCGCCTCGGCATAGAGCCAGACCCCGTTTACTCGCACATCACCGAAATGGGGACGCATCCCCGATTTGCAGGCTCCCGACTTTCCGGCGTCGTAAGGGTGGCGCGAGACGAGGCTGCGACCCGCACGCTCGTGTTTCGTGTGGGCTCGTTCTTCCCCGAGCACCCTGCCGCCGTAAGTGTCTATGGGGTTCTGTTCGACTCCCTCGTCCGCCTCGGATTTAAGGCTCGCCACTTGGTGCTCGTGAGCGAGACGACCACACACGAGGCCTGGTGTGACGCGTTCCTCGAGTCGGCGATCGCCGTGAGGCACGGCTGCAAACTCATCCGCGCCGAGCTGGTTGAGCTTGACGCTGCAGCCGAGGACACCGACTTCCTTGAGGCCGTGTACTCGGATCTTGTCGAAGGCTTGCAGCCGGGAGGCCGGCTTCGCACGGGCGACCCTTAGTCCCAGCTCAGTCTCAGCGCTTCGGAGTCACGCGCGCGGCTGCTCCGCCAACCAATCCTCAAGCATCTGTCGTGTGAAGCGAATGTGCCTGCCGACACGCCGGCAGGGCAGCTTGCCGGTCCGCACCGCCTCGTAGATCCAGATCGTTCTGACCGAGAGCAGGTGGGCCGCCTGCTCAGGTCGCAACAGTGGTCCTTCGGCGAGGCTTAGTGGAGCGTCGGTGGTCGCAGGCGTACCCATCCTCGCTTATGACCGCGAGGCGGCCGAGACGGCCACTCGATTCCCCGACGCCCGGATGTGCGGTTAGCTCAGCTCCCTGGCGGAGACCAGCCGGTGGTGTCGAGGAGCTCGCTCATGTCGATCTTGCGGAGGTGGCAGTACAGCGACAACGCAATCGGGACGACCATCAACCAGGACACGGTCAGGCTTGCGGTCACTTGTCCGTCGGATCGCAGCTTCTCGAGGAAGTCCTCCCTGGTGATGTCGCCGAAGATCTCCATGCTGCGGACGCCCTGCACCCAGCCGAATGTCATCTCAGGCGTGCCGCTCTCGGTCTGCCTGATCGTCGCCTGCGCTGGCAGGTATGCGTACTTCTTCAAGGTTTCCGAGAGCTCTCTCTTACCGATCTTCGAGTAGTGCACCGTCAGGTGGCGTAGGTCGCCGTACATCTCCTCGACCGGCGACTTGGCGTCGGGCGCGGGTCGGCTGTAGGCGGCGACTAGGTTGGCGCCTCCGGGCGCGCGTTCAAGGAGGTCGCCGACGAACTCCTTGATCTCATCGTTCGACGCCGTCGGGTGTACGAGCCTGTTCGCCTCGTAGAGCCTCGTAGCGGTGTGGCGGTGCCAGAATAGAAGCGCGCGCAGGTCGCCGCCGGCCATCGCCTGGCGCGAGGGCTCGACTCCCACCTCCAAGTCTTCCGCGAGCGCCGTGAGGGAGAAGATCCAGTGAGCTACCGGATCGTCGTGCCTGAAGACCTCTCGGATCGTCAGTCGGCCGGGACCTTGTCGTGCCGGTGCGGGCGTGGACACGTCGCGAGGTTACGCGCTACTGACGGCGCAGCGCGTCTCCTGCGGAGCCGCTTCGATCTCATCGCCCATCACGGCTACAACGTTCCAGAAGCCCCTCGGCGACGAGAAAACCATGCGACGAGGGATTTGCGCCCGCGTCTCGCGCGTTCGTGATCTGCCGCGATGGCCAGGACTTCCTGCTCGTGTGAATGACGGTCCATTTGTGCAGCCCGGGCGGCGCGCCACTCGACGTCGGCGGGTCGTGGGCCTCCTCGCCGCAGGTCCTCAAGCGCGTATGAGTAGTGGTCGCTGAGCATCTTGAGGCTGGTGCCGCACTCGCTGGCCACAGTTTGAGGATCCTCAGCCCGCAGACGTAGGGAGATGCCGCCTCGACGCAAGGCGTAGGGCGTCGCGCCGAGGACCAACGCGAACTCTGGTCGCTCAACCACTGTCTTGACGGCTGGGGTGAAGAAGCGGGTGCCCCAAGAGTGGGCTTGGCTGGCGGTGAGGTGGCAGGCGCCTGTGCGTGAGTCGCGGACGCCGAACTGGGTGCCGGTCAGGTCTCCGGGGATGATGAAGTCGCACTCGCGGGTCGGATGGCCCCGCGCTTTCCAACGCGGCCCGCCACTCCGATAGATCAGCTTGCAGGATGCCGGGTATGGCGGTGCGTCTTTGCGTGCTGTGCTCTGTCTTGCCCCACTCCTCAAGCGCGCCACAGGAGAGGACCTCGAGCACCCAAGCGAATTCGCCTTGCAGTGATGCCCAGCGCAGTCCCCAGATCTCCTGGTTGCGCGCGGCGAGCCCGTACTGAGGCTCACGACCATGGCATCTCGCTGCGGGAGGATCCCACGGCGTCCGTTACTTCGTAGGAGCATCTCGGCACGGATCGCCTCGACAGCCTGGGGAGAAAGCGCCCAGCTGGCTACGCCCAGGCCGCGGCGGCGCCCCGTTGGGGCGTAGCCGGTGCCTCCGTCTCGCATCGAGCGGCGCCGGTTCACACGCGGCTCGGTCGCGAGACTGCAACCGTTGATCTCGATCTCCGGTACCAGCTGCGATGCGGCAGCCCAGCTGAGCGCTGCCGAGAGCACGCTCCATGCTTGGTCGCGGGTTGGCTTGCTGACGCCAGCGCGGAGCATGTTCTCGCGCCACGCCCTCGGAGCGTGTGGCTTGTTGAAGTGCCCCGCGGGCACTCTCGCTACAGCTACCGCATAGCTGGGTGGCCGCGACGTCCCGCCTCGACGGGTCAGCCGCGGCCGATTGTTTAGATGATGACCGACCGTCCACTCGTAGCGGTCATAGGTTGAGGGCGCGAGGCCACCCTCGTTACGCGGATGAGCACTGACCGCGAGGTAGAGCTCGAGCACCTCGCCGATCGCGCGCCCTTCGGCTTCGTTGATCTCCTTCGCGTCGAGGTCCAACAGGAACCGTCGCAGGCTGTCCCGGCCCCGGCGCTCGGCCGTGATGTAGTCATCCATCCAGGCACGGGCGTGGCGCACCGACGGGAAGCTTCGACTTCGCTCGACCCTCTCGTGGTCGTAGAAGCCGACTGCATAGGACTTGCGCCCGCTCTTGGCGACATACGGCCACGCAGAATTCTTCCTCCAAGGTCTAGCCATCGACGTCCTCCTCTAGGGATGCGGAGGGTCCTTTGCCGCTCCTTACACACGCATGGTCTCGACCGCTGCCAGCCTGAGCCCGTCCGGGCGCGGCCTAGGAAATCAGGCGAAGACTGCGGTGCCCTAGCGGTGATCGCAGCAAGCCAACGAAGATCAACATGCCGATTTGCAGGGAAAAGACCCCCCGGGAGCAGCACTCTCGTAATGAAGGGGTCCGGGGTTCGAGTCCCCGCGTCGGCTTCGCGTGTGGGGGGTCCATGGGGGAGCCTGCTCCCCCCATGCTCAATGTTGGGGTCCGGGTTCGAGCCCCCGCGTCGTCTCTAGAAGCCCGGCTACCCAAGCGGTTTTAGGCTAGCAACGAGCGGCGACGCCGGAAGGTTTTCCCAGCGGCTCGGAGCGCGCAGGAGCAGCCCCGGAACTTATCCCGACACGGGGGTCAATGCTACTCTGCGGAACTTCGGGCGTCACGGATGGATGCCCACGACGAAGCACTGGGGAATCAAATGTCAGCGACGCGAGCCGTTGAAGGAAGAGATCGCCTTGCCCGGCGCGTCCTGGGTTGCTGTTTGTTGGCGCTGGCGAGCATGCTCGGTCTCGCCGCCAACGCAAGTGCCACCGCACTCTTTTCGAAGCTTCCGGCACACATGACCGTCGCACGAGCTGGTCCAGCAGCGACGACGCTGCCAGACGGCAAGATCCTGATTGTGGGCGGCTATAGCGGGACCGAATTTCTGAGCAGCGCGGAACTCTTCGACCCCGCGACGGATTCCTTTGAAGCGCTCCCGACGAAGATGACCGAGCCGCGGTACGCGCCGGTGATTGCCCCGCTCCCGGACGGTGACTTCCTGATCGCCGGCGGTGAGAACACCTGGTCGTTTGTCCACAGCGCGGAAGTCTTTGATCCGACGACCGATACGTTCGAAGCGCTCTCGGGAGCAACACTCGAAGAACGCGAGGGAGCCGTCGCAGTGGCAGTGCCGAGCGGTGCGCTCCCCGGCGGAACAGTCGTGATCGCCGGCGGCTACAAACCGAGTGGCACGGTTGCGACGAGCGAAGTCTTCTACCCGATCACGAAGGTCTTCTGGTTCATACCCGGCCTCCGCATGATTACGCCACGGTTCGCGCCTGCCGCCGCTCTCCTGCCGAGTGGCAACCTGCTGATTGCCGGCGGGACCGACTCACAAAACGGGGGCGTGCCGCCGCGGTGGCTGAGCAGCGCCGAAGAATACGACGTACAGAACGACTCCTTCTCCAGCCTTCCTCCGGAAATGGTCGAACCTCGCGAAGGCGCCGCCGCGGCGCCGTTCGCCGACGGCAAGGTGTTGCTGATGGGCGGCTCAAGCGAATCGCGTCTCACGCGAACTGCCGAAGTCTACGATCCGACCGCGGTGAGCTTCCAAAAGCTGTCGGCTGAAACGAACGAAGAGCATGCGTTCGGCGCAGCGGTCGGGCTGAGTGACGGCGATGTCCTCTTGGTGGGCGGACACAACAGCAATGGCCCGAGCGACACTGCCGAACTGGCATCGAGTTCCGCGACCCTGACTCCATCGTTCGTCTGGTCGGGAGGCTCCTCCGGTACATTTGACTGGTCCTCGACAGCAAACTGGCGGGGCGGCACGGCGCCAATTACCGGCGATTCGGTCGGGACCCTGACCTTCCCTCAGCTAGACAGCTCCGAATGCCAAGCGGGATCGGAAGTGGACGCTTGCTACCTGAGCTTCAACGATCTCCCCGGCCTGGATGCCGAAGCAATCCAGCTGGACAACGGCGACGACTACCTGATCGGCGGGGAAGGACTCAAGCTGGGTAGCGGCGGGCTGACGGCGGCTCCAGCGCTCGGATCGGTAGGCCCCTCTGGCGACGTGATCGAAACGCCGCTCGCACTGTCCGCGTCACAGGCATGGCATCTCACCGGGCGCGACTCCCTGGCCAACGAAGCAGGTCTGCTGCTGGCGGGGAACGTGATCGGCCCAGGGCATGCCCTCGAAGTTAAGATGAGCGAAGAGTCTGTTCTCTACCTCGCAGAAGACGACATCCAGACCGGCCCTCTGACGTTCTCAGGTGCTAACCCCGCTCAGGCGGGTGTGTTCAATGGCGTGGTCGTCCTCTTCGGAGCCGGCCTGAACGCCTCGAGCGGCCAGCCGGTCAAACTCAGCCACGTCTTCGCGGCCGGCAGTGGCGCCGTGGGGACGCTTGAAAGCACCGGGGCGGAACTCGACGTGGGCAATCCACCGGGCAAGCTCGAAGCATCTAGCGCCGCCTTTGACTCGACCAGCCGCGTCAAATTCGGTATCGCCGGTGCCGGCGTCACGCCGGGGACGGCCAACTCCCAACTCGTGGCGCAGGGGCCAGTCAACCTCGGCGGGGCGCAGCTCGAAGTCGTGGTGCGTCCGCCCAAGCAAGGCGCGCCCTGTCCCGAGCTGACCCGGGGAGCCACCTACACGTTCGTGTCGGCTAAAGGACCGCTCAGCGGAGACTTCTCAAACGCGCCCGCGTCCGGATCGGAATTGCCAGTCCGCTTCGCCCAAGCATGTCCCAAAGAGTCACGGACCATTCACATCGACTATCACGAGAGCGGAGCGATCCAGACCGTCACGGGCACAGTCGAACAGGACGCGAGCACACACGAAGAAGAAGCGGGCGCCGAACGCAGGGCCGAAGAAGAAGAACGGGCCACTCGCCGTAATCAGGAAGAAGAAGCCACAGGCCGACGGCGCCAAGAAGAAGAAAGCGCGCGACTTGCCCGCGAAGAGGCCATGGCGATAGTCACCCCTGCGCCCGGTTCGCCTGTCCCCGCGCAGGCAGTCGCTGGCTTTACGAGTCCAGCTGGCGCCACCTCGGTTGTGCCTAACGCCCACCTGCTCGCCACGAAGCTGTGGGCCAATGCGTCTGGGGAGGTCCGCGTCAAGGTTGCTTGCCCCGCCGGTGAGACGCGATGTGAGGGCGCGCTCACGCTGAAGTCAGTGGGTGCCACCCCGACTCGCGCTCGTGCGGCTGGGTTCGCAACCTCGGCCCTTGGCGCCGCAACGTTCAACGTCGCCGGCGGGAAATCAGCGATCGTCGTCGTACGTCTCTCCTCGCACGCCCGCGCGCTGCTCCGCGCTAAGGGGCTGCTGCGCGCGCGGGCGAGACTCGTCGCCCACGATCTCGCGGGGACGACCCACACAGCGAGCGTCTCTGTGACGATCCACCGATCGCGCGCTAAGCACGCCTACCGCTGAGCGTGATCGCGCATAGCCGCCGCTTGACTCGCAGAAAGTCAGGCCGTGGCGTCCACGATGAGCGCCGCCCGCGCCGCGGCCCGTCCGACTCGCCCTAGACTCGCTTGGCGCCTAGCCTCACCTCCCTTTGGACCTTCACTCGTAACGAAGGGGTCCGGGGTTCGAGCCCCCGCGTCGGCTCTGGCAAAACGTTGCGCTGCGGGACCGGAGTCAACACCCTCGCCTCCCGCCGGCGCCTGGCGACCTTGGCAATTAGCGGCGGCGCGTGGCGCAGCAGTCAAATCCCTAGAACTTTTCGCATTTTCTGGAGAGAATGGCCGCCAAACATCGGCAAGGAGAACCATCATTCGCAAACTCTCACCAACCAGCATCATCGCCTGCCTTGCGCTGTTCCTGGCGCTTGGCGGCTCAGCGGTGGCAGCGAACCGCTACCTCATCACCAAATCGAGTCAGATCAAGCCGAGCGTGCTCAGCCAGCTCAAAGGCCATGCTGGACGGACAGGCGCGATAGGACCCCAAGGTCCAGCGGGTGCGCTGGGTCCGGCCGGGCAGCGAGGTCCAGCCGGGCCAGCCGGGCAGCAGGGTGCAGCCGGGCCACAGGGTCCAGCCGGACCGCAAGGTCCAAAAGGCGAAGCCGGTGCTCTGAGCCCGCTGACCGAAGTTGAAAGTCCCGAAATCGGATACGTGTTCAATGAAGAACTGGGCGCCTACATCGCAGCGGCGGGCGCGGTCTGCCCGTCAGGCGAGCGAGTCGTCAGCGGCGGGTTCTTCAACGAAGGTTTCCCGATCGTAACGCTGAGCTTCAAGAACAAAGCTGGCAACACTTGGATTTTTGCGGGGATCAAAGAAACGAACAGCGGGGCAGTTGGCGCCATCGCCTATTGCGCCAAAGAAGGTCAGGCGGTGACGGCGGCCAGGATCGTTCCGAGCAAGTCGCAGATGACGGCTGAAGCTGTCGCGCGATACAAGGCCAAGCTCGCTGCAAGGCGCTAGCACGGTTTCAGGTCATCGCCCGGCGACGCCGGGCGATGACTGGCCGTGTCGCCAAGCAAAGCGTCGGCACGCGACCGGCGCTCGTTGCGCCTGGTCACCGGCGCGCCCGAGCGCCAGCAGCGCGCCGATCCTGGAAAGGAGTAAGGTCGAGCAAGGTTCGGCGAGGCCGGGAGGGTGCCGAATGGAGCGGGTTAGCAGCACGATGCATCGGCGGCGGTCGCTTGCGAGCCGCCCGGTGACGCGCCGGGTCATGGCGCTGCTGTCGGTTGCCGTCCTCGCGCTCGTCGCGGCCGCCTCGGCGTCGGCCGATGCCCTCGACAGGGCGCGCCCGCCCAAGGTCTTCCTGGACACGAAATACGTCCCGCCGAGCGGCGCGTTGATCCGGGTTCACGCCGGCGACGACCTGCAGGCCGCCCTCGACCGCGCCGTCGCAGGCGATCAGGTCGTGCTGGATGCCGGCGCCACGTTCACCGGCAACTTCGTCCTGCCCAAGAAGGCGGCGGGCGGCGGACCGATCGTGGTCCGCAGCTCGGACCTTCAGGCGCTCGGCGAGAACCTGCGGGTGGGGCCTGAGGATGCGGCGCACCTGGCGCGAATCGTCACGCCCAGCTTCGACGGCGCCGTCGACACCGCGCCCGGCTCACACGACTGGCGCTTCGTCGGCATCGAGTTCACCGTCGCCCCCGACGTCGCGGAGAACACCGGCGTGGTGAGGCTGGGGACCGGCTCGGAGACCGCTCGTTCTCAACTTCCCCGCAACATCGTCGTCGACCGCTGCTGGATCCACGGCAACGCGACGCAGAACGACCGGCGGGGCGTGGCGCTCAACGGGATCGCCGAGGCGGTCGTCGACTCGACCGTGTCCGACATCCACGAGGTGGGGATCGACGCGCAGGCGATCGCCGGCTGGAATGGCCCCGGGCCCTTCAAGATCGTCAACGACGAGCTCGACGGGTCCGGTGAGAACGTGATGTTCGGCGGAGCCGACCCGGCGATCGCGAAACTCGTGCCCTCGGATATCGAGATACGCCACAACCACTTCTTCAAGCCGCTGTCCTGGCGCGTGGGCGACCCGAGCTACGCGGGCATCCACTGGACCGTGAAGAACCTGTTCGAGCTGAAGAACGCCCGCCGCGTGCTCGCCACGGGCAACGTGTTCGAAAACTCCTGGGGCGACGCGCAGACGGGCTTCGCCGTCCTGCTCAAGTCGGCAAACCAGGAAGGGACGGCTCCCTGGTCGGTGACGCAGGACGTCACGTTCACCGACAACCTCGTGCTCCACGCGGCCTCCGCGATGGCGATCGAGGGCAGGGATCCGGGCGGCGCCGTCTCCTACACGCGTCGGATCACCGTCGCCGACAACCTGTTCGACGACATAGACGGCAAAACGTGGAAGGGCTCCGGCGACTTCCTGCAGATCACCGACGGATCGCGGGCGCCCGACGGCTCCAAAAACGGTCCGGGCAGCGTCACCGTCGACCACAACACGGTCTTTCAGACGCGCAACGTGATCAGCGCCGAAGGCGTCAGCAAGGGCTTCGTGTACACGAACAACATCACCCCCCACAACCGCTACGGCGTGCACGGCAGCGGGCTGGGCACGGGACTGAGCACGCTGAGCGTGGACTTCCCCGGGGCCGTGTTCCAGCGCAACGTGCTGATCCACGCCAAATGCTCGGACTATCCGGCGGTCAACTACTGCCCGGCGACGATCGCCGACGTCGGCTTCGTCAACTACGCAGGCGGCAACTACCGCTTGTCCGCGGAATCGCCCTATCGCGGCGCCGGCACGCTCGGCTCGGACGTCGGAGCCGATATCGACACGATCGAGGCGGCCGTCGGCTGATCGCCCTGGGCGAAAGCACGAGGACGCCCAGGCCGGCCACGCCGGCTGCCGGAAGCAATGTGACCTCATCGGCACTAGGATGTCCACATGCGCGAGATCGGTGTTCGTGAGCTCAAACAGTCGCTGAGCGAGACGCTCCGGGCGGTCGGGCGTGGTCATCAGGTGCGCGTCACGGTCCGCGGCAAGGCCGTCGCGGACATCGTTCCTGCGGGAGCCGCTGCCAGCGACGACCGAATCCGTGGGCTTGTCGCCGAGGGGCGGGTCGCCGCTCCGTCGCGCGCGCGGCCGAAACGGACGCCCCGTCTCGCGAAGTCTCGGCGAGACGCGTCCTCGCTGGTGCTTTCAGAGCGCGAAGCCGAGCGCTGAATCTCTATCTCGACGCGAGCGCGCTCGTCAAGCGCTACGTCGCCGAGCCGGGCAGCGATCTCGTCCGCTCGGCGATGGACAGCGCCGACGGCTGGTTCATCTGTCGCATCGGCTTCGTCGAGGCGACTCGCGCCGTCTCCCTCGCCGCCGGGCAGGCTGCCGCCAGGGCTCTGCGAGAGGAGTGGCCGGCGTTCGCCGTCATCGAGCTCGACCAGGATCTGGTCGAGCACAGCGCCGTGCTGGCGGTGAAACACGAGCTCACGAGCCTGGACGCACTGCATCTGGCCGCAGCGCTTTTGCTTCCTCGCAGCGAGCTCGTCATGGCGACCTGGGGCCGACGCCTGCACGCCGGCGCTCGGGCCGAGGGACTGACCCTGCTTCCCGCCGAGCTCAGCTGATGGGTTGGCTGCGCAAGGATCGGCTCGAGATAGGCCGCCGACGCCGACGCCGACGCCGACGCTGGCTCTGGCGCCGGCCTGGTCAAGCGCGCACCGCTGCGTGGCGACTCACCGCGCGCCTTGCGGGACGGTGAACCACACGGTCTTCCCGTGCGCGCCGGGGTCCACGCCCCAGCTGTCGGACATGGCTTCGACGATGCGCAGCCCTCGGCCCCTTCGCTCTTGCGGCGTCGGCGACTGCGGCACCGGGCGCCCGGGTCCCGTGTCACGCACCTCGATGCGGATCTGTCCCTGTCCGTCGTGGATCGTCAGCTCGAAAGCGGTCTTCGCATGCTGCACGCTGTTGGTGGCCAGCTCGGTGGCCATCAGCTCGACCGCCTCCACGACCTTGCGCGAGTGATCGCTCAGGACGTCGCGTACGAACCGGCGTGCGGCGGGCACCGACTGGGCTCGGCAGCCAAACCTGCGAGCGATCGTCACGACTCGATGGGAAGCACGCCGGTCAGGCCGGTCAGCTCGATCACGCGCCGGACGGCGTCTGACGGTTCGCGCAGCTGCACCGCGTTCACCTTCGCCGCGACGCCGACGAGCACCGCGATGCCGGCGCTGTCCATGAAGCGCAAGGCGCTCAGGTCGAACACCAGCCGCTCGGCGTGTGCCGCCGCAACCGGCGCGACGGCAGCCTCGAGCGTGGCGGCGTTGGAGCTGTCCAGTTCACCGGAGACGCTGACGATCGGCACACCTGCCGCGTCGAACCCGGTGTCGACGACGATGTCCGCGGCCTGGTCCTCGTCTAGGTCTCCCACTTGATCACCACTATCGCCGTGTCGTCTTCATGGTCCTCGGATTCCATGTCGCGTGTGAGCCTAGCCACCAGGTCGTCGAGCGCAAGGTGCTGCCCGGTCGCCGCGCTGCGCAGGCGGGCGAGACCCGCGTCGAGCACCTCGCCGCGACGCTCGACGAGGCCGTCGGTGAATGCCACCAACGTGCAGTTGGGGCCCACCGAGACGGTCGTCTCCCGATACTCGGAATCGCGTTCCACGCCGATTGGAACGTTGGCGTCGAGATCCACGTATCGGCTGTCGTCGCCTTCGATCAGCAGCGGCGCCATGTGACCGGCGCTGGCGATCGTCAGTCGATGGGCGTCCGCGTCGATCGACGCGCACAGCACCGTCGCGAAATAGTCGTGGGATGTGCTGTTGACGAAGTCCGAGAGCTTCGTCAGCACGGTCGCGGGACGGCACTCCTCCGCTGCATAGGCCAGCGTGGCATGTCGCAGCAGCGCCATCGTCGTCGCCGCGTGCAGGCCGTGGCCGGAGACGTCGCCGATCACCAGGAGCACGCGCCGATCGTCGGTCGCGACGACGTCGTACCAGTCGCCCCCGACGTCGATGCCCGAAGCGGCGGGCACGTAGCGCGCGCTCACCTGCAGTCCGCTGAAGGCGGGCAGCGCGTCGGGCAGCAGCGCATGCTGGAGCGTCTGGGCGATGCCGCGCTGCTCGGTGTAGAGCTGGTGATTCTCCGCGGCCACGCGGTCGAGCACGCCGGTCAGCTGCTCGGCGTACTGGCGCCGGCGGGCGAGTCGATCGGTCATCGCCGCCGCGGCGAGTGAGATCAGCGCGCCGACGATGACGATGATCCAGGGGAGGTCTGCGAAGAACGTTCCTCCGAGCGGTCCTCTTGGCGTGACCACGAGCGCGAAGGCGCTGGCTCCGAAGGGCACCACGGTCGACGCCTGCCGGCCTTCGATGGGAAACCTGTGCAGGCTCGTCACCAACAGGTTCTTCGGATTGCGCGAACGACCCAGGAAGAGCGCGTAGTTGAGATCGGAGAAGGCCGAGTTGCCGGCGAGCGCCGAGCGCCTGTCCTTGGGAAGCGGGTTTTCCACGTAGACGGCAAACCGGCGCTCTCCGCCGGGCGTGCTGAAGGCGAAGCCGACGCTCGGATGGGTCGAACCGAGAATGCCGGTGGTGTTCAGAAGCCGCGAGTGTCGAGCGCGAGCAAACAGCGCACCGGCCTGGCGGGGAAGCGACGCCAGAGCCGGAGCTTTGCCGACGACCACGGTGGGCGCCAGCTTGGAGGAGTGCAAAGGCCACAGCGAGGCCGAGGCGAACTGACGACCACGGCCTGCGTATGGCGCCATGAAGGAGCGGAATTTCCGAGCGTCCCCGTGCGTCGCGTCGGCGAGCGCGGCAGCGGACGCCAGCGTCGTCTGGATGGCGGGAACCGCCGCCGTCAACACCGAGCCGACCTGACGAGCACGCAGACGCAGCAGGTGCTTCTCGTTGTGGTGGTAGAGCGCCAGCGACGTCAGCGCAAACGCTGCGGTCACGGCCAGTCCGAGCAGGAACGCCGCACCGGCCACACGCGACGGCCGCCACCTCCAGACGGGCCTGGCGCCCGACCGGCCTGCAGCCGCGCTCTGCTCCAGCGCTCGCGCGGTCGCCCCTCTCGCTTCAGACGAACCGGCTTTGGCGACGCCCGCAGCGCCGCTCATCTGGCCCCCCGCACGGGTCTCATAGCCGTGCGAAGCCTACCCGGCCCTCGCCGCCTTCTGATCGCCGGCGGTCAGGCGAGCGATGTCAATGCGAGGACGCGCGCCGCGCACGAGCGCCGCGCCGCGCCGCGCTCGCCGCCGTCGTCGTCGTGCACCACGGGTTCGCCGGCACGCCCGCGCACGGGTTGGGCATCGTGCGCTGCGGCGGCAGCGGCATCAGTTTGACTTCGCTCGAGCGCGGATATTTCGACCCGGGCAGTTCCGGGCATTCGCTCAGCAGCTGCGAGTCGCACGCCGCCTCGGCCCCGAGCACGCTGCTGGCCGGTTCGCCTGAGTTGGGCTGGCCGCATGTGCCGTGCGTGGTCTGGATCGCCGGCGGATAGCTGCTCGGCGTGCCGCCCCCGGCCTCGACGTTGTCGTGCCAGCAGTTGCCGTCGGCCTCGGGATTCGAGACTTCGCCGATGTCGCCGTTGGTGGGATTGCCGTAGGCGCCGTTGTGCGCGAACGTGTTGCCGGCGATCTCGTTGGCGTAGTCGTCGTAGTAGCAGACGTACGTTTCGCCGCTGCCCGAGCCGACGCCGCCGCGGCAGCGGTCTTCTTGGGGGATCTGCGGCGGAGGTTCTTCGGTCGCGGGGTAGGGCAGCAGCGCGATTCCCCAGGCGTTGTTGCCCGAGAAGGTGTTGTCGATCACCAGGTCGTGGCGACCGCCGGCGATCGTCATGCCCGTGCCGACGAGGCCCGGCGCGCCGTCGGACGTCGGCGTGGCGCCGTTGTTGTTGTCGAGCACCCTGTTGTGGATCATCACCCAGCAGACGTTCGTGCGCTGCGCCCCGGCCGGCGCCTTTGGATTGGTTGCGCCGCCCGGGCATTCGCCGTCCTGTGGCGAGGGGGCGTCGTCGTTGTTCTGGCTCTGCGTCGCCACGCCCTCCTCGTTGTTGTCGAATTCGGTGTTCTCGATCGTCAGGTGCCCGCCGGAGTTCGAGCCGGAGTAGCCGAGGTCGTTGTTCTCGGCGTGCCCGTGGCTGATCGTCGAGTTGCAGTCCGGACACGCGCCGAAGTAGTAGCCCGAGTCGGACATGTTGTTGGCGTAGGTCTGGCTGAAGCTGCCCTTGCCGTAGGTGTTGGACGCGTACAGCCCGTACTCGTCCGACGGCTTGCCCACGCCCGCCCAGTAGGTCGAGGTCGCGCTGAGGAAGGAGCCGTGCCACGATCCGAGCTCCTGTTTGTCTGACGCGCCGCCGCCGTCGAACCAGATCGCGTCGCCGCCGGCGTTGTCGCCGAGGAAGTTGCAGGTGGAGAAGTTCTGCAGGTGAACGCCGTTGGCCTTGTAGACGACCACGCCGTTGTTGCCGAGATAGCTTTCGCCTTCGGCCGGCCCGAAGGTCTGATCGGCTTCCGCCGAGCTGCATTGCGGCGAGCCCGGCTTGGTTCCGTCGATCATCACCGTGTTGCGGTTCATTCCGCGCAGGTGGATGTCCGGCGTGGTGATGAACACGCTCGCACCGGCGCGATCGTCGCCCTGCGCGTCGGGCGCCGTGCGGCTGCTGACCTGTTTGTAGTCCCCCGGCCCGATCAGGATCCAGTCGCCCGGCTGCGCCGCGTCGACGGCCGCCTGGATCGACGTGAACTGACCGGGGACCCCGTTGTATTCGCCGACCAGCAGAACCTGGCGTTCCCTGGCCTGGGCCGCCGGCGCGAGGGCGAGGCAGAGAGCCAGGCCAAGTCCCAGGCAGGCCAGCGCTCGTCGATGAGGCGACCCGAGGGAACCGAGTGTCAAGTGGCCGGCGGAGGACATGCCCAGCGCCCTCTACCCGCAGCGGCCGAATCGGAAACCTGAACGTCGCCGCGTCTGTTCAGGCGGGCGTCACTTCAGGCGGGCGTCACGAGCGCGGCCTGCTCGGCGACGAACGCGGCGATCAGCTCGGCCAGATGCCCGGGCTGGTCCTGTGGCACGAACGCACGGCTGTCGGCGATCTGCTCCAGGCGCGAGCCGGGGATCATCGCGGCCAGGCGCTCGGCGAAGCGCAGGGAGAACATCAGGTCGTCGGGCGCCCACGCGAGCAGCGTCGGCAGCGGGTGCTCGCCGAGGCGCTGCGCGGCGTCGAGCGTGTCGCGCTTGTCGATCGCCCTGAGCGTCGCCAGCACGTCCGCGCGCACGTCTCGTTGCAACAGCGGCGCCAGCCAGTCGGCGGTGAGCTCGTCGGGCAGCGGCTTGTGGCTGAGCATGCCGAAGCCCAGCGGCGAGCGACGGACGCGCGCGGAGCGCGCGGCATTCGCCAGCAGCCAGTACGCGCCGGGCACGTGAGCCAGCCACTGCAGCGGGCGCAGCACCGGCGGCAGGAAGTTCTCCAGGCAGTCGCAGTTGGTCAGCACGAGCGCGCGCAGTCGCTCGGGGCGCTCGCTGGCGAGGATCTGCGAGATCGCCCCGCCGGTGTCGTTGGCCACGATCGTCACGCCGCTCAGCTCCAGTGCGCCGAGGAAGTCGGCGATCAGGTGGGCGATGCCCCGCGGCGAGCGGTCGGCGCCGGCGTTCAGAGCGGCGCGGTGCGATCCGAGCGGCCAGTCGGGCACGATGCAACGGTGCCCGGCGGCCAACTGCGGCGTGACGTTGCGCCACAGGCGCCCGTCGACGAGCAGGCCGTGCACGAACACCAGCGGCTCGCCTTCTCCCTCTTCGCGATATGTGATGGTTCCCTGCTCGAGCGCGACGCTTGTGCTCATCGTCCGCGACCTCCGTTATCGTCGTAGTTGCATACAGGCTGTACGGAAACTAACATACATACTGCATGAATGTCAATCGTCAAGCGTCGCGTTCTGCGTCGACGCGCGCAAAGCTGATCCGCGCCGCGCGCAAGCTGTTCGCGAGCAAGGGCTACGCGGCCGTCGGCACCGAGCAGATCGTGCGCCGCGCGGGCGTCACGCGCGGCGCGCTCTACCACCAGTTCGCCAGCAAGGAGGATCTCTTTCTGGCCGTCTACGAGCAGGTGGAGCAGGAGCTGACCCAGCGAGTGGCGGCAACGCTCGGCGAGGTCACGAGCCCGTTCGAGGCGATGCGTGCGGGCATCCGCGCCTTTCTCGAGGCGTGCCGTGCGCCGGAGGTGCAGCGGATCGTGTTGATCGACGGCCCCGCCGTGCTCGGCTGGGAGCGCTGGCGCGAGGTGGCCGAGCGCAACGGCCTCGGCCTGATCGAAGCCGTGCTCAAGGCCGCGATCGAGGCCGGCGAGGTCGCCGAGCTGGCGCCCGAGCTGCTCGCCCACCTGCTGATGGGCGCGCTGGACGAGGCCGCCCTGCTGGTCGTGCGCGACCCGGGCGCCACCGATGCGGTCGCCGCCACGCTCGAGCGCATGCTCGACGGGCTGCGCGCCGGCGCGTCTTCCGGTTGAGCGCGCCGGCCGGCTCTACTGGCCGCTCACGTCGCGCATCATGCGCATGGCCGTCTCGGCGTTGGCCGGGTAGAAGGCCTCGATCGACAGCTCCGACAGCGTGATGTCGATGGCCGTGCCGAACGTCGACAGCGTTGAGATGAACGCCAGCTCGCGCTCGCCCTCGGACAGGCGAAGCGGCACGACGATGTCGGCTGCGGCGTGGTCGGCCGGCGCGGCCTCGCGCTCGACGCCCGGGTAGGCGCAGACCTCCTCGTGCAGCTCCTCCAGGGCGGGATCGCCCGTGATCGCCGCCTCGCGGCGCAGGCGCGCGAGCAGGTGCGCGCTCCACTCGGCGAGGTTGACCGTGCGCGGCGCCATCCCTTCGGGGTGCAGCGCGATGCGGACCGCATTGGCGGGCGCCGCCAGCAGCTCTGGCGCGCAGCCGTCGGTGAGCGCGCCGAGCGCGTCGTTGGCGGCGATCAGGTCGTGGTGGCGGTCGATCACCAGCGCCGGGTAGGGCTCGTGCGCGCGCAGGAAGCGGTCCAGCGCTGAGCGCACCGGCTCCATCTCCTCGGACTCCAGCGATCGCTGCCCGTACAGCGGCGCGTAGCCCGCGGCGAGCAGCAGCGCGTTTCGCTCGCGCAGCGGCACGTCGAGCGTCTCGGCCAGGCGCACGACGATTTCGCGGCTGGGCTTGGAGCGCCCGGTCTCGACGAAGCTGAGATGGCGCGCGGAGATGTCGCTGTCGAGCGACAGCTCCAGCTGGCTGACGCTGCGGCGCTTGCGCCACTCGCGCAGCAGCTCGCCGAAGCGCGGGGCTGGGCTTGCGACTGCCATGACGCGAGCGTAGCGCCGGACGATAGGCGCGACGACTACCTCAGAGGTAATCGCCACGCGCGTTTCGCCTGGCGCAGCGCCCGCTGCCTGCGGGCGCGCGTCAAGCATCGACGAGCGCCACGTCGCTGTGCAGCGCCGCGCGGCGCGGCGCGCCGGGCAGCAGTCGCGACAGCGCGGCCACGGCGAGCAGCAGCCCGGCGAGCTCGGCGAGGCTCAGGTCGAAGGCGTGTGCGAACCCTGCAGACTGCGCGCCGAAGAAGATCACGCCGGTCACGGCAACGCCGAGCGCATTGCCGACCTGCTGCACCGTCGACAGCGCGCCCGAGCCGGCGCCGGCGCTCTCGTCGGCGAGCGGCGCCATTGAGATCGCCGTCAGCGGCGTCACGCACAGGCCCATGCCCGCGCCGGCGAGCAGCAGCCCGGGCGCGAGCGCCAACACCGATCCGCCGACGCCGACCGAGGAGACTGCGAGCAGCAGCGCGAGGTGTCCGCTCGCGAGCGTCAGGCCGCCGACGGCGATCAGGCGCCTGCCGTGGCGCGCCGTGAGCGCCGGCGCGCGCATCGACGCCGCCAGATAGGCCACCGCGAGGATCGTGAAGATGGCGCCTGCGCCCAGAGCGCTCATGTGGCGCCCGTCCTGCAGGTACAGCGCCAGCACGAGGAAGAACGACGCCTGCCCCGCCCAGAAGACGACTTGCAGAGCGAGTCCTGCCGAGAACGCGCGCTCGCGCAGCAGCGCCGGCGCGATCAGCGCGGCCTGTCCGCGGGCCAGGCGCGCGCGCTGCTGCACGACGAGCGCGGCGAACAGCAACGGCGCGGCGCCCAGCGAGCACAAGCTCCACAGCGGCCAGCCGTGTTGGCGTCCCTCGACGAGCGCCAGCACGAGCGCGACCAGGCCGTCGCTGAGCAGGAACGTGCCGAGCGGGTCCAGCGCGTCGCGAACCGCCGCGCGCGACTCGGGGACGAGCCTCGGCGCGAGCGCGAGCGCGGCTGCTCCGATCGGCAGGTTGATGAGAAAGCAGCTGCGCCACGCCAGGCCGGCGATGTCGAGGTGGATCAGCACGCCGCCGATCAGCTGGCCGCCGACCGCGGCTAGACCCATCACGAGGCCGTACACGGCGAGCGCGCGTGTGCGATCGTCGCCGTCGTAGAGCACGCTGATGATCGACAGCACGCTCGGGCTGAGCAGCGCCGCGGCGAGCCCCTGGACGACGCGCGCGATGACCAGCACGGTTGGGTTCGGCGCGACGCCGCAAGCGCCCGAGGCGAGCGTGAACAGCGCCAGCCCGACGACGAACACGCGCCGGCGCCCGAATGCGTCGCCGAGGCGTCCAGCGGCGATCAGGAACGCTGCGAGAGCGACGCCGTAGCCCGCGACGACCCACTCCGTTGAGCCTGCGGAGGCGTGCAGTCGTCCTTGCAGCGACGGCAGCGCGACGTTGACGATGAAGAAGTCCAGGACGACCATGAACGTCCCGGCCATCAGCACGACGAGCGGCATGAAGCGGTTGGAGGCGATGCGTGAAATGGACATGCCACGAGCCTGCCGGGGCGGTGCGGCCCTGTCGATTACCTCACCGGTAAGGATCTTCGATGACGATTACCTCGCAGGTAATCGAGGCAGCGATCCGAGCGCGACCGTATCGTGCGCGCATGGCGCGGACGAGGCTCTATCGAGATGGCGCGCTGGCGCTCGAGAACTTCCCCGTCACGGACATCTCCGAGCACGTCAAGGAGGACGACGCCTACGTGTGGCTGGACTACTGCGAACCGACGGTCGCCGAGCTCGCGACGGTCGCCGAGGAGCTGCAGCTGCACCCGCTCGCCGTCGAGGACGCCGTCAACGAGCACCAGCGCCCGAAGCTCGACCGCTATGACTCGCACCTGTTCATCAGCGCCTACGGCCTGAGGCTGGACACGCAGTCGGGCGAGCTGGTGACGAGCGAGGTCGGCGTGTTCGTCACCAAGAACGCGCTCGTGACGATCCGCAAGGACGAGGGCGTCGACATCGACGGAGTGCTCGCGCGCTGGGACGAATCCGAGCAGCTGGTGCACCACGGCGTGGCGTTCCTGCTGTGGGGCCTGCTCGACTACATCGTCGACGGGCACTTCGAGGCCGTGCAGTCGCTGGACGCGGAGATCGAGGCGCTGGAGGACCTGCTGTTCGGCGAAACGCCGCGCGATCACGAGGTTCAGCGTCGCTCGTACGAGCTTCGCAAGAGCCTCGTGCTGCTGCGCCGTCTCGTGCTGCCGATGCGCGAGGTCGTCAACTCGCTGATGCGGCGCGACCTGGGTGTGCTCGATCAGGCGATGGCGCCCTACTACCAGGACGTCTACGACCACGTGCTGCGCGCGACCGACTGGACGGAGTCGCTGCGCGATCTCGTGACGACGATCCTCGAGACGAACATCACGATCCAGGGCAACCGCATGAACCTGGTCATGAAGAAGGTCACCAGCTGGGCTGCGATCATCGCCGTGCCCACCGCGATCACCGGCTTCTACGGGCAGAACGTCCCCTACCCGGGCTTCTCCGCCCACTGGGGCTTCTGGTTCTCCACGGCGCTGATCGTCGTCGTGTCGGTGAGCCTCTACCTCGCGTTCCGGCGCCGCGACTGGCTCTAGCGCGACGGCCGAATCGTCGATTTAGCCCGCGGCGGCCACGGCATCGGCGAGAATGCGGGCTTATGGAGGAGCCGATCCCACTCGGCGCCGAGGACCGAGCGATCCTCGACCTGGAGTGCCGAACGATCGCCGGCCATACGTGCAAGATCGTGCGCCTTGCGCCGCGCGCCGGGCTGGGCTTGGAGGTCGCGCGGCTGCGCGAGCGCGTCGCCGAACGGATCGAGCTCGCGCCGGCGTTGACGCGCCGACTCGCCGGCGCCGCGCGCCGCCCGTGCTGGATCCAGGACGAGGACTTCGACCTGGCGCAGCACGTCGTCGCCGCGCCGGTTGAGGGACCGCTCGATCGAGCTGGCCTGCCGGCGCTGGTCGCGCGGCTGTTCGAGCAGCGCCTGGACCGTTCGCGACCGCTGTGGCGCATCGACACGGTCGCGCTGGCCGGCGGCGGCTGCGCGCTGATCTGGCGCATCCACCACTCACTCGCCGACGGCACGGCGTCGGTGCGCTACGCGCGCATGCTGCTGTGGGACGAGGGCGCCGAGGCGAACATGTCGCCGGTGCAGGCGCACGCCGCGCATGCCGCCGACGAGCTCCGCCGCCGCGCGCACCTGGCCGGCTTTCTGCGTCGCGAGTACGCGCGCGGCGAGTGCCGCTCGCCGTTTGACGGCACGATCGGCACGCGTCGCGAGGTGGCCTTTGCAGCGGTAGAGCTGGAGG
>Ga0105237_10000735_pt1 | contig 45164 bp, 42 predicted proteins | sample KBSC24metaG_FD_81520 | JGI IMG/M metagenome (GOLD analysis project Ga0105237, IMG submission 81520) | Corn rhizosphere microbial communities from Kellogg Biological Station, Michigan, USA - KBS C2-4 metaG | ecosystem: Host-associated > Plants > Roots > Rhizosphere > Soil | place: Michigan, USA...
GCTCACCGGTCCGATGTTCATGATCGCAGTCTACGATCAGGTCATCCCGACCAAGAATTTCGATACGCTGATCGGGCTGATGGCGCTCGGGCTGTTCGCCTACCTTCTTTATGGCCTTGCCGACCGGCTGCGTGGGCGGATCATGGCGCGGTTCGCCGCCAGCTTCTCCGAGGCCCTGTCAGGCCGTGTGTTCGATGCGGTGCTGCGCCAGCCGCTGCGGTTCGGCTTTCAGGCCGATACCGTTCGCCCGCTTCGCGACTTGGAAGACATTCGCACTTACCTGTCCGGTCCCGGCATGATGGCCGCCTTCGACGTGCCGTGGATCCCGATCTACCTAGGTATCTGTTTCGCCTTTCATCCACTGATCGGCCTGGCGGTGACGGTTGGCGCCGGTGTGCTCATCATGCTCGCGGCGGTCGCCGAGATGTGGACGCGTTCCCTGAGCCGGCGAACCACCGATATCAGCAGCGCCCGCAATTCCATTGTCGAGCTGTCGATCCGCAATGCGGAGGTGCTGATGGCCATGGGTATCCTGCTTGGTGTGCGGCAGAACTGGCGCGGTACGTCGGAGCAGGGCGTCCGCGCATCGCTGCGGCTCGCGGACAAGAGCGGCACACTGCTCGAAATGTCGAAAATCAGCCGCATGGTGCTGCAGTCCGGCGTCTTGGCGCTCGGCGCCTATCTTGTGATCAATGGCGAAGCGTCGGGCGGCGTGATTATCGCCAGCTCCATTCTCTCGTCCCGCGCGCTGGCCCCGGTCGACATCCTGATCGGCACCTGGCGGCAGCTCCTGACAGCCCGAGACGGCTGGGGACGGATCGAGTCACTGCTCGAGCGCATGCCGAGCCTGCCCGAGCCGCTGCCTTTGCCTATTCCGACCCGCGAGCTGTCCGCTGAGGGCATATCGTTGATGCCGCCGGGCAGCACGGCGCAGACGCTAACCGATATCAGTTTTTCGGTGCCCGCGGGATCAGCCGTGGCGGTGCTCGGACCGAGCGGGGCGGGCAAATCCAGCCTCATCCGGGCGCTCGTCGGCATCTGGCAGCCGAGCGCAGGCGTCGTGCGCGTCGATGATGCGGACATCCAGCTCTGGAGCCTCGAACAGCGCCGTCGCTGTGTCGGCTATCTGCCGCAAGACGTGGAACTGCTCGAAGGCACGATCGCTCAGAATATCTCGCGCTTCGACGATGAGGCTTCGCCGGAATCCATCATCGCCGCGGCGATGGCCGCTCAGGTTCATGAACTCATCCTGCGGCTGCCGAACGGCTACGAATCCGTCGTAGGTCCCGGTGGCTCGTTGCTCTCGGCGGGGCAGAAGCAGCGCGTGGCGCTGGCGCGGGCGCTGCACGGCGATCCGTTCCTCGTGGTGCTGGACGAGCCGAACAGCAATCTCGACGCCGAGGGCGAGGCTGCGCTGTCGCGAGCCATCATGGCCGTGCGTGAGCGCGGCGGCATCGTGATCATCGTCGCGCACCGCGAGTCGGCGCTCGCCTCGTGCGACCGCATCATGGTGGTGCAGGGCGGCGAGCTGCGCGCCTATGGCGCCAAGGAGGACATCCTCCGGCCCCGGCCGACCCGCATCGAGGTCCGCGAAGTCCGCATGAGCAAGCGGGCCGAAAGCGACGAAGGGGCCACGGCGTGAGCGCCCGCGCGAAAGTGAACATCAGCCTGCCGCCGGCAACGCGGCCGCTCCGGACCGTGCCCATGATGGGTGCCGCTTCGCGGGCGGCTGAGCAGACCCTCGTTACCACGTCATCCTATCACCGGCTGCGGCGCTCACTGATGTTCGGCGTCCTGCTTTCGGTCGTGCCCTTCGTGATCCTCATCGGCTGGCTCGGCTTCATGCCGATCCCTGGTGCAGTCATCGCCAGCGGCTACCTGACGTCCGACTCGGCTCCCAAGGAAATCCAGAGCGCGCAGACCGCTGTCGTGAAGACCATTTTCGTCCGCGATGGCGATATCGTGCGAGCCGGGCAGCCGCTGATCCAGCTCGATGATACGTCGGCGCAGGCGGAACTCGGGATCGACACCAAATCGCGCGACCAGTCGGCGGCGCGGATCGCCAGACTTCAGGCGGAGTCGCTTGGCCAGTCGTCCGTGACCTTTCCGCCGGATCTCGTCGCGCGCGGTAGCGATCCCGACGTGGCGGCCATGATGAAGGCCGAGTCCGAACTCTTCGAGGTGCGGCTTGAGGCCTATACGAGCCAGCTCGAGCAGCTCAAGGAGCAGGCCAACCAGATTGATGCGCAGGTGCAGGGCGTGAACGGCCAGATCGAGGCGTCCAACCAGCAATACGATCTGATCCAGGCGCAGGTGCAAAACCTGCAGAAGTTGAGGGCACAAAACCTCGTTGCCCAGAGCCAGCTTACCGATACGCAGCGCGACCTTGCGACAATCGAGGGGGCCCGCGCCCAGTACTATTCGACCGTGGCGACGGCCAAGGCCCGGCAGGCCGAGCTCAAGGGCCAGATTTCCGAGGCCACGGCGAAGCGCATGAGCGACGCGGCTGAACAGGAGCGCGAAACCCAGGGCCAGTTCGATCAGGCAAGCGAGAAGCAGATTGCCGACAAGGTGACGGTGCAGCAGTTCCTGCTAACCGCGCCGCAGGACGGCGTGGTGACCGACCTCAAAATTCGCACCGTCGGCGGTGTCGTCTCGACCAGCGAGACGCTGATGACCGTCGTGCCGCGCAACGACAAGCTGATCGCAGAGCTGCCGGTCTCTCCCCGCGATGCGCCAAAGATTCATGTCGGCCAACCGGCCGATCTGCACTTCACCTCGATGGGGGGTTCATCGGCCCCCGAATATTCGGGCGAGGTGACGTTCGTTGCGCCCGACCTTGTGTACGACCAGCGTACCGGTATTCCGCATTTCGTGGTGCGCGTGGCGGTCAAGGAGCCGATGAATGAGCCGGCCAAGCGGGTGAAGCAGCTCGGGTCAGGCATGCCGGTGGACGTCTACCTTCTCAGCGACGCCCAATCGATCATTTCCTACATCGGCAAGCCGATCATCGAGCAGGCCCAACGTGCGTTCCGCTGAGCGGCTACAAAGAGGGCAGGGCCTTGAGCGCCGCCTCGATGGCGTCGAAGCCCGGCAGCGGCTGGAGATCGTCGTCGAAGAGGTTGATAAGATACCGGCATTCGGGATTGCTGCCGGGCTCGTTCGGCTTCAGCCCATGCGGACTCAGTCCCCAGAAGATCACCGCGCTGAGCTTGGCGTTCGCTTCGGCGATCGAGATCAAATCGGCGATCGGCTTGCCATAGTCGGCCGGCTTGAAGCCGGGGACGCGCTTGATGTAACGGCACGAGGCATCGAGTTCGGTGAGGAGCAGCGAAATCCCGCGCGATTTGAGTTCGCGGCAGAAGTTCGAAAACGCATCGGCGTCGATCTTGTCGAGGCCGGGGCGGACGTGTCCTTGCACGCCGAGAGCGTTGATCGGGACTTTGCGCGATTGCAGCCGGTCGAGCAGGGCCAGCACGGCCTTGCGCTTGGCGTCGTAGACATCGCCGGCCTTGTAGAGATGGGTCTCGTTGAGCACCAGTTCGCACGCAGGATCGACGGCATGAGCGGTGTGGAAGGCGAGATCGATATATTGCTCGCCCAACTGCTTGAGAAAGACGCAGTTGCGGATATCGGGGCTGTCGTATTCGAAAGGCTCGTTGACCACGTCCCAGGAGCCGATCCTGCCGGCATAGCGCCCCATGGTGGTGTTGATGTGCCGCGTCATGGCGGTCGTAACGTCGGCCGAGCTGCCAAGGGCGTTCACCCAATTGGGGACCCGGTACCAGACCAGCGTATGCCCGCGCATGCCCAACTTGTTCTGGGCGGCGAAGGCTGCGGTCTTGTCGGCCTCGCCGAAATTGAAGACGCCCGCGCTTCGCTCGACCGTGTTCCATTTGAGCCCGTTGCGCGCCAGGATCGTGTTGCACTGGCCGACGATGAGCGCCTTGTAGGCGTCGTCTCCAAGGAGGCTCGGATCGATGGCCGACCCGACGCGCAGGCCTTTGCTGTCAGCCAGCGAGCGGAGGCCATCGGCTTCCGCCGCACCTGCGAAGCCGGGGAACATCGTCGACCCGGCCGCCGTCGCGAGCAGCCCCGCCAATACCTCTCTGCGGCCCAATACGGTCATGGTCACGGCCCTTTTCTCGTTGGTCGCAGACCTGTAAGCCCGCAGTTTTATGAGAAGATTTGCCAAATTCATCGCCAACAAGGCGAGAAGCGGAAAATGGCGGCATGGCAGTCATGCCCTCAGTGCATAACAACAACGAGGTGATCCAGCCAGTTGATGCGTAAGGTCTTTTGTCGATCTACTGGCAAATAGGTCAGCTTGCGTTGCCTTTTTTGCTCGGATCATCGAGTTCTGTGCTGATTGACAGCGAATTAACCGGGTGACAACACTTTACACAGTTGTGAGTATTGGGCGCTGAACGTGCGATCTTGGCGCCGTTTTGTGTACGTCCGCTAACTAAAAAGGGGAGCCAGCCTCGGCGTAATTTCCAAATATCCGGCTGGTTTCAGGGCCATTTAGAACGGGAGTGCTAACGTGACAAAACCCATCGCCGGCGACGACTTCGCCAAGATCAGTGTCCAGGATGCGGACCACAAGATCACCGGCAATCTGCTTGCCAACGACTCCGATTCAGACGGCAATCCGCTTTTCCTTCGCTTCGTCGACGGCATCCGTGTGGGCGACAAGGGCGTGGATACGATCCAGGGCACCTACGGTACGTTCAAGTTCAACGCGGACGGCACGTACACCTATACGCTCGACACGACCAATCCGGCGGTGCAGGCGCTACAGCACGGCCAGACGCTCACCGAGTCGCTCAACTACAAGATTTCGGACGGCCTCGGCGGTACCGATATGGGCCTCTTCAAGCTGGAAATCGGCGGTCCCAACACACGGCCGGTGGCGACCGACGATCACCTCGTCTTCGATCCGACAGGCATCACCACCATCACCGGCAATATCCTCGCCAATGACCACGACGCCGACGGCGACAAGCTACAGGTTTCCTTCATCGGCAGCGGTTCCCCGCTCGACTACATTCCCAACGACGGCAGCACCGTAACCTTTGTCGGCGAATACGGCTCGCTGACCGTGGGCCGTGACGGCAACTATGTATATACGCCGGACGAATCGAATTCTGCGGTGAGCGGCCTATCGGGCGACACAGTGTTGACCGACCATTTCGTCTATAAAATCTGGGACGGCCAGGAGATCAATTCTGCCGATCAAGGCGATATCTACATCGATCTAAGCCATCACACGGCCTAAGCGCGCAATTTAGACTAATATGTCTGAATTAAGACCGGCGATATACAGCATCGCCGGTCTTTTTTGTGCCGAAGTTGCGGGCTAAGATGCAGGTGGGTCGCTCGCGGGAGTCGCGGCCTGTCGTCGCGGCGGCGGAACGACGAATAGAGGTCATTCTTGAACGATTCGAGCAGCGCGGGTGGCCGCGCGCGCATTCTCTACTATGTCGACCGGTACCTACCGGCGTCGCAATCCTTCGTGGCCCAGCAGGCCAAGGCGCTGACCCGTTACCAACCCGAAGTGTTGGCGGGCCGGCTGGTCGATTCGCCGAGCCGGGCAATCGGTAATTTCCCCGTCCACGACATTTCCGGCTCATACGCGATGCGGGCGGGTGAGCTCGCCGTAAAGCTGGTACGATTGCCCGTGCCGTCGGCGTTTCCGGCGGTTCGGCAGGCTGCCCTTGTTCACGCCCATTTCGGCAAGAACGGCTACGTCATCGGACCGCTGGCGATGGCCGCCGGCAAGCCGCTCGTCACCACCTTCCACGGCTTCGACGCGACCTTTGGCGGCAAAGCAAGCGACGCTGGTGGATTCAACCAGGCGCGGTTCTTCGGCCACGGCCGCCGTGAGATGGCAGGCTGGAACAGCTGGAACATCGCCGTCTCGGATTTCATCGCCAACAGATTGAAAACGCTTGGCTTTGCGGGTGATCGGGTGTTCCGCCACTATATCGGGATCGACACAAAACTGTTCCATCAACGGACCGTCGAACGCCGAGTAAACCGCGTCGTTTCGATCTCGCGTTTCGTCGAATACAAGGGCCACCGCTATATCGTCGATGCTCTCGCCGAAGTGCAGAAAAGCGGCATCCCGGTCGAGCTTGTGATGGTCGGGCAGGGCCCCTTGCGTCAGGAGATCGAGAGCTATGCGCGAAAGCGGGTAGCTCAGGTCGAAGTGATTGATAGGCTCACTCAGCTGGAGATCGCGGATCTCCTGGCGACCGCCAGAGTGTACGTCCACGGAAGCGTGACACTCGACAGCGGTCACGCGGAAGCCTTCGGGATTACGAACCTCGAGGCTCAGGCGGTCGGGACCCCCGTCGTGGCGTTCCGATCGGGCGGCGTGGCAGAAGCCATGATCGACGGGCAGACAGGCACAGCGGTGGGAGAGCGGGACGTGAACGCAATGGCTTCGGCTATTGCTGCTCTGCTCACCGACGACGGGCAGTGGCAGAGCTATTCAAGGAGCGCCGCCGAGATGGTCGCAGACAGGTTCGACATCAGGACACAGAGCGCTCGTCTTGAGGATTACTACGACTCGGTCATTGCCGCACATCGCTCCGGCCGCGAACGACAGTTGAGCGCGAGTTAGATCATGTGGGGACTGAACAAATTTCAGTTTATCCGCAAGGTCATCGTCCGGGCCAAGTGGTATTACTATACAAAATTCTGGGGCATGGATATCGACCCGACGGCGAACTATTCGCTGGATGTCCGTTTCGACAAGACGTTCCCCAAGGGCGTGCATATCGGGGCCGAGACCTACGTCGCATTCGAGGCGGCGATCCTCACCCACGACCTGACGCGCGGCCTTCACCTCCACACAAGGATCGGTAAGCGCTGCTTTATTGGGGCGCGAAGCATCATCCTGCCGGGCATCGAAATCGGCGATGAGTGCGTGGTCGGCGCCGGGTCGGTTGTGACGAAGAGTCTGCCGCCGCGATCGCTGGTCGCGGGCAATCCGGCGCGGATCATCCGGAGCGATATCAAGGTCATTTCGCGCTATGGGCGGCTTGCCCCGCCGGAGCCCATCATGGCGGTCGCAGTGGCGCCTCCGACAAAGACAGAGCCGATCGAGGAGGCCGTCGAATGACGAGAGCTTCACGATCGCCCGAACGGGCAGGGGTGTGAGATGAGCGGGCCTGCGGCGACCTTGCTGTTCTCCACCTACAACGGCGCAAAGACGCTTCCACGCATGCTTGATGCCCTCACCCGGCAGACGCTGCCGCGCGCGCAATGGAAGATCATCGCCGTTGACAACAACAGCAAGGACAACACCCGCGATATCCTCGTCTCCTATCTGGATCGTCTGCCGCTGGAGATTTATTCCGAGTTCCGGCAGGGCAAGGAAAACGCGCTGGCGCTGGGTTTTCGTCACCTAGAGGGTGATCTCGTTATCCTCAGCGACGACGACGTCATTCCCGAGTCGGACTGGATCGAGCAGTTCGTCCGCCTCGCTGATGAACAGCCCGACTTCAGTATTTTTGGCGGGCTGATCGAGCCGGAATGGGACAAGCCGCCCGAGCCGTGGCTGCTGAAACTGCCGGCCGAATATCTCGGCATTCTTTATGCGATGAACGGCAATGTCGCCGAGGGGCCGGTGCCCGCGGGGCTGATCTTCGGCCCCAATTCCGCCTTCCGCCGTTCGATCGTGGGGACAGAGTACGCCGTACACGAAAATCTCGGTCCGAACGCCGCCGTTGCTCAGTATCCGATGGGGCAGGACACCGCCTTTGCATTGCGGCTCGAGCGGGCCGGCGCCAAGGCCTTCCACTCGCGAAAACCGCGCCTCCGTCACACGGTGCGGGCAAACTCGATGGATCGCGCCTGGGTGCTTCGCCGCGCCGAGCGTTTTGGCATGGGAATGGTGGCGATCCATCCCGAGTTTTTCGACCGGAAGAGCAAGATTGCGGGCCTGCCAGCATCGACTGCGTTGCTCTGGGCGGCGATGACACCGGTTGCGTGGGTGCTCGACCGGGGGGCGAGCCCCTCCGGCCTCAAGCAGCTTTGGAAGCAGGCGGTGCGGCAGGGGATTCTAAAACAGTTCATCGCCAATCGGCCCAATGGTCCGGCGGCGCAAGCGGCCAGCATCGTAACAAGCGGGCAGGAGGGACGATGAGCGAGTATCGAGCGACTGCGGCGCAAAGCCAGGGCATTCCGTTGACTCGAGCGACGACCGACCGGGCCGCGAAGGCGCTGCGGACTCCGTCGATCACCTACTTTTCACTGTCCTTCCCCGAGCTCACGCAGACTTTCGTCTTCAACGAAATGCGCCACCTCAAGGCGCTCGGCGCCGATATCGACGTAGTGGCCTTGCGGCCGCCGCTGACCGATATGTCGGACCTGCCGCAGCAATACGGCTTTGGCGAACGCATTGCCTACGCCGATCCGGCGATGGTCGAGCGCAACAAGGCGCAGCGGCTGGAATTGGCAGCACGGAGCGCAGCGCGATTGATCGCCGCAGGCCGCGGCGAGGGCGTCTGGCGGCTGCTCCGCTCCGGCGCCGACAGCCAGGCGCTGACGCGCTCGATGAATCTCCATATTGCCGCCAGCTTTCAGCGTGGCGGTCCTGAAAGCGATCTCATCGTTTCCCACTTCGGCCCGGCAGGCCGGGTGGCGGCGCGGCTCAAGGCCATGGGGCTGGTCAAAGCGAAGCTGGCGACGGTCTTCCACGGCTACGACGTGACGCAGTATCTCGACGGCAAGTCGGCAGATACCTACTGCGAGCTGTTCGAAACCGCGGACCTCTTGATCACCATCAGCGACCTCTGGCACCGGCGCCTGATCGAGCTTGGCGCGCCGCCAGACAAGATCGAAACGCTCCGCCTTGGCATCGACTGCAAGGCGTTCGACTATCAGCCGCGGCGCATTGTTTACGGCGAGCCGATCCGGCTGGTGACGGTTGGCCGGCTGACCGAGAAAAAGGGCCACCGCTACACGATCGAGGCATTTGCCGATCTCGTCGCCCGCAATCCGGATTTGCCGATCCATCTCGATATCGTCGGCAGCGGTCCGCAATTGGGCGAGCTGAAGGCTCTGATCACGGCGCTCGGCCTCTCAGATCGCGTGCAGCTGCTTGGCGGCATTTCGCACGACGAAGTGCGGGCGCTGCTCGATGAGGCGCACATCTTTCTGCTTCACAGCGTCACCGCCGCCGATGGCGACATGGAGGGCATTCCCGTGTCCATCATGGAGGCCATGGCCATGGGCCTGCCGGTGGCCAGCACGCGCCACAGCGGCATCGCGGAGCTGGTCGCCGATGGCCGCTCGGGCCTTCTGGTGGATGAGCGCGATGTCGCTGGCTTTGCCGATGCTCTCGACCGGCTGATCGGCGACTCCGCGATGGTCGAGCGAATGGGCCGTGAGGGGCGGGCAATCATTGAGCGCGATTACAACGCCGACCGGCAGGCCGAGCGCCTGCTGGCACGGCTGCAGCGGCTGGCAGGGATGCCTGCGCGATCTGGTACCTGGAGCAGCTAGATGCGGGTGGTCATCGAGAACATTGTCAGCCTGAACGTCGGCGATGCGGCCATTCTGCAGGCGATGATGCATATCCTGCGCGCAGAATTCGGTGAGGACACGGAGTTCGTGGTTTTCGATCGCGATCCCGAGGCCGCCGCGAAGTATTTCCCCAAAGTCGATTTTCGGCGGCACGTTTCCGAGCTGCTAACGATCCCGAGGCTCTCGACGAGGGTGTTCGGCAAGAGCTGGGCCGTTCGTCTTCGGCGCAATGCAGAGCGGGTGATGCGGGCGGAATTTCGCCGCATCGCTAACGCGATAGCGCGAGGTGGTGCGCCAAAGAGTCCACTGTTTGGCAAGGCGCTGACGGACAATATCGAGGCATATCGAGAAGCCGATCTCGTCGTTTCTTCCGGCGGCACGTATCTCGTCGAACACTACCCGCTTGAGCAGAAATTGGCCGAGCTGGAGAAGGACCTGACACTTGGCAAGCCGCTGGTGTTTTTCACACAGTCGCTTGGGCCATTTCGCGATCCGAATAATCGCGCGCGCCTTCGGAAAATCTTTGGCGCCGCGAAGCTCGTTCTGGTCCGGGAGCCTCGCTCGCGTGACCACATTATCGACCTGGGTCTCAGCGGCGATAATGTGCATGTCGTTGCGGATAGCGTCTTTGCTCTTGCCGATCCTAAGGCGCTTGCTGCGGCGGCGCTGCCGGGCCGCAATGCCGGCCGCAAGCGGGTGGCAATCTCTGTGCGCGATTGGCCCCATTTTGTCGAACGTTCGACTGCCGAAGGCATGGCTGCCTACGAGGAGGCGATCGGCGCCGCAGCGTCATGGCTTGTTGAAAGCCAGGATGCCGATGTGGTGTTTCTTTCAACCTGCCAGGGGATCGCGGAATATCCCTATGACGACTCCGCAACGGCGAAGCGGATAGTCGATCGGTTGCCGAAAGCGATCCAGGATCGGGTCGAAATCGACACCGCTTTCCATGCGCCAGATGAACTGCTGGCGATGCTTGCCGGTTTCGATTTTGTCATTTCGACGCGCATGCATATGGGCATATTGGCGCTCTGCGCGGGCGTTCCCGTCCTGCCCATCGCCTACGAATTCAAGATCACCGAACTGTTCGAGTCGTTTGGCCAGGGGCAGTGGGTCAGCGAGATCGAGTCGATCGATCCTCCATCCTTTCTGGCCTTGGTCGAAAGGTTCAGCGCCGGTCTGGATTCTTACCGCGGGGCGGTCTTTCCCGAGATTATCCGGTTGTCTGCCTCTGCAAGCTCGGCCGGTCCGTTGACGCGTGCGGCACTCGCCGCCGAGTTCGGCTCGGCTCCGAAAGTGTCGTCATGAACGAGATGAAATCATCGGGAGCGATGACCGGGCGCACTGTGCAGGCATCCATCTGGCTGCTGTCCGGCGTCATCTACGGCCGCGCCGCCAACCTGCTGATGACGATCATCCTCGCGCGCATTCTCGCGCCGCGCGATTTTGGTCTCGTGGCGCTTGGGACAACGCTGCTGGTCATCCTCTCGGCTATCACCGATCTGGCTCTGTCCAACGCATTGGTCCATCACCAGGACGCAACGAAGGACGACTACGATACCGCTTTCACCCTCGGCGTGCTGCGCGGGATTTTGCTGGCGGCGATCATGCTTGCCGGCGGCTTTGTCATGGCCGAGGTCTACAAGGATTCGCGCCTCGTATGGATCGGCGTCGGGCTTGCCAGCCGGCCATTGCTGAGCGGTATCGCCAGTCCCTATTACGTAAAATATGTCAAAGACCTGAAGTTCGGCACCGTCGCGATTACCGAGGCGCTGAACTACACGGCGCAGCTCGTCATCTCGGTTGGCGTGGCGCTGCTCACCCACAGTTATTGGGCGATCGTTGCGGGGCTTGTGGCCGCGTCGTTCGTTGGTCTGACCTCGACCTTCCGGGTTGCGCCCTATCGTCCGCATTTCACGCTGAAATCGTGGCGGAAGATCATGCACTTCTCGATCTGGGTGACGCTGACCCAGACGATCACGATGATCGGCAACCGGTTCGACAATTTCCTCGCCGGCGGCATGCTCGGCATTTCGACGTTCGGCGCCTACAATGTCGGCAACAACGTTTCGGCGATGATCACGCAATCGGCGATCATTCCGCTCGAGCGGGTGCTGTTTCCGAGCTTCGCCAAAATAACCCACGACAAGGAGCGCCTGAAGGCCGCCTTCCAGAAGGCGCAGGCGTCGCTCTTCGCCATCGGCCTGCCGCTGGGCGTCGGCCTCGCGCTCGTCGCCGAGCCGTTCGTCTACCTGACGCTCGGCCCCAAGTGGGGCGTTGCCGTCACCGTCATTGAATACGTCGCGCCCGTCCTTGGCGTGCAGGTGGTGTTTGGACCTTCAAGTGCGCTGGCCTTCGCCCTGGGCGCGACCAGGACGCTGTTCATGCGCAGCCTCGTGATGCTGGCGCTGCGCGGCCCGATCGTGCTGTTCGGCCTCTATTTCTACGGCCTCGAAGGGCTGCTGATTGCCCGCACCATTTCGGGCGGTGTGCTGGTGTCGGTGGTCAACGCCTACATGGTTCGCTCGATGATCGGCGTTTCGCCGTGGGAGCAAGTGAAAGTCACTTGGCGCTCGATCGTCGCCTGCCTGGCGATGATCGGCGCCGTGCTCGCGATGAAGAGCGTCTTGCCCAACGTCACCAACGTGGAGACGGCGGCGATTTCTCTCGCCGCTCTCGTGCCCACGGGAGCACTCGTCTACGGCGGCATGCACGTGGCCTTGTGGCTCGCGTCCGGACGGCCAAGCCGGGCCATCGAAACCGAGATCGCCAACTACATCGGCAAGATTTCCGCACGCCTTTCAGGCGGCCGCCGGCAGCCGGCGGAATGAGGAGAGTGGTACGATGACGCTCGAAGCCACGGTGATCTTCTCGTCCTACAACGGCGCTAAGCGGTTGCGCCGCACGCTGGAGTCGCTCGCAGCTCAGGATTTTCCGGCCGATCGGTGGGAGCTGATCGCCGTCGACAATAATTCGACCGACGACACGCTCTCCATCCTTGAGAGCTATCGCGAAAAGCTGCCGATAAAGCCGTTCCGGCATGCAGTGCCAGGCAAGTCCGGCGCGCTGAACAAGGCGCTCGACCTGGCTCAGGGCGAGCTCGTTATCTTCACGGACGACGATATCGACGCCGACCCGAACTGGCTCAGCAAGATGGTCGCCTGTGCGGCGGCCAATCCCGAGTTCGGCATTTTCGGCGGGCGGATCGTGCCCGATTGGGAACGGGCACCAAACGGCCAGCCATTCCTCAATTGGATCCCGATGGGATCGACCTTTGCCGTGGTCGACGATGCTGAAAGCGGGCCGTGCGACCCGACGAAGGTCTGGGGCCCGAATACGGCGATCCGCCGACAGTATCTCGACCGGGACGGCCGCTATCGCGAGGATATCGGACCGCTGCCGGGCGGACTTTTTGCCATGGGCGAGGACTCCGAGATCGTCCTGCGACTAGCCAAGCGCGGCGTCAAAACCTACCGGTGCGGCGATGCGGTGGTGCATCACTTCGTGCCCGCCTCAAGCATGACCGAGCAGTGGGTGCAAAAGCGCGCCGAGCGCCTCGGCTACGGCATGCCGGCGGTGTTTCCCGAAGAAGTACCGCCGGGGCCACGGCTGGGTGGCGTGCCGCTCAACACGTGGGCTGAATCGGCAAGCTGGGCCATCCGCTCGGCGGTGCTCTATCCGCTGCCGAGCAACCGGCTTCGCTTCTGGGCCATCTGGAAGCACAATTACATGCGCGGCTATCGCGCCGGCGTCAGGCGCTATGCGCCGGCGGGGCAGGGGGCGGCGAAATGAAAGCCTCCGTTCTCATCAACAATTTCAACTATGCCCGCTATCTCGGCCAGGCGATCGACAGCGCGCTGACGCAGGATTTTCCGGATTTCGAGATCGTCGTTGTCGATGATGGCTCGACCGACAATTCGCGCGAAGTCATCGCGTCCTATGGCGACCGCATTGTGCCGGTGCTCAAGTCGAACGGCGGGCAGGCCTCTAGCTTCAACGCCGGCTTTGCAGCGTCGAGCGGCGACATCGTTTTCCTGCTCGATGCCGATGACGCCTTTCTCCCTGGCAAACTGGCGAGGGTCGCTGCAATCTATGCGGCACAAGGCGTCGACTGGTGTTTTGATCGGGTCACGACCGCCGAGGGTAGTGCGCCGCCAGCCGAGCTGCGGACGACGCCTTTCGATAAGCGTGACCGGCTGCGGCAAGGAAAGTTTCCGTCGCTGCCGGTGCCGACTTCCGGACTGAGTTTCAGGCGCGACGCGCTGGCCAAGATATTGCCAATGCCGGTCGCCTCCGACGTGGTGCTCAGCGACAACTACCTCAAATTTGCCGCCGCATATCTGGGGCGGGGGGTCGTGGTCGACACCCCGCTGACTTTCCAGCGCCTGCACGCAGCCAATCGTTACACCGGTGCCCGGGCCGGTTCGCTGAGGCCAAAAATCATGGTGGAGACCGGGCTGGAGCTCGCTCGCCGCTACGATGGCCTCAAGGCACTCGGCAAGAGCCTCGTCGCGGGTGGGCTGGCCGAGGGGGGACTGCCGCCCGCTGGGGTTTGGGGCGAAATCCGCAGGGTGACCCGTGACGGTACGTTCGGCGCAGACGGCGCTGCGCGCATCGCGACGCTGGTTGCCTATAAGCGGCTTGGGCGCCTGCTCCGGCCGCACGAGGCTGCCGCCTCATGACGCGCGAACTCCATATCGTGGTTGCGGCGCTGACGTTCCGGCGGCCAGAAGGCATCGCCAAGCTGCTCGAGGTGCTGCGTAACCAGCAGCGCTCGTCCGAGCGCCCGTTCCGGTTGACGGCGCTTGTCGTGGACAACGACGCCGCAGGTAGCGCACGGTCGACTGTGGAGGCCTTTCGGGGCAACGGGGCGTACGAGCTGATCTATGTGGTCGAGACGGAGCAGGGCATTCCGATCGCCCGCAACCGCGCCATCGACTCTGCGCCGGCTGACACCGATCTCTTCTGCTTCCTTGATGACGATGAGTGGCCGGTCGATGGCTGGCTCGATGCCATGCTGGCGGTCCGCGAAAGTACGGGTGCCGACTGCGTCTATGGTCCGGTCGAGCCGGTCTATCCGACTGAGCCGCCTGAGTATTTCGTCAAGACGCGCGCTTTCGAGCGCAAGCGCCACGCCGATGCCACGCCGCTCGACTACGCGGCGTCGAACAACGTGATGATCGACTACCGCTACATGCAGGAAAAGCAGCTCCGCTTCGATCCCCGGATGCGCTTCACCGGCGGGAGCGACTACCTCTTCTTCAATCAAGCAGTGCGCGGCGGCATGAAGATTTTCTGGGCCGATGCCGCGCTCGTCTACGACATCATTCCGGCCAGCCGGATGACCTGGAAATGGCTGCTGCAGCGCCAGTACCGCCTCGGCAACACTTTTGCCGTGCGCGACACGCTCTACGGCAGCCGACAGGAGAAGCTTCGCCGACTCGCCTATGGGTGCACACGAGTCGGCTTGGGCATCGCCATGCTACCAGCGCTGGTGGTTTCACCGCGCTGGGGCATGCGATCGCTCACTCACATTCTGCGCGGGGCCGGGATGGTGACCGGCATTCTCGGCCACTCCTACGAGGAGTACGCGCCGGCGAAACTTGCCGAGCCTGAGGCCGCCGAACCGGTTGGCAGCGTTGCCGCGCAGGGGTTGCAGCGATGACCGATCTTGCAAATCCCGGTCAGTTCAATGGTCGCCTTGGCCTGAGGCCGCAAGCCCTGCGTGACAAACCACGCTTTGCGGTCAGCCGCCGCGCCGTGGCCGACAAGCTGCTCTATTTCGTCGCCTATTTCTGCCTGCTGCGCGCTACCGGCATGTGGATCGGCTATCCGCCGACACAGGACGAGAACGCCACCGTCGACTCGATGCCGCAGCAGCTGATGCTCTATTCGCTGATCCCGCTGACGCTGGCCTACGTTTTTCTTCAGCCGAAGACGGTCGCCGGCTATCTGCGGCATATCCCGCTGGTCGTGCTGTTGTTTTCGGCTCTGGTTCTGATCTCGACCTTTACCTCGGTCGATGTCGTCGCCTCGACGCGTGGTTTGGCCGCTGTCGTTGTCATTTCGCTACCGATCCTGCTGTTCAAGTTCCGGTTCGGATCGGTCAAGACCATCGAGATGATGCGCAATTTTGCGGCGGTTTCGATTGTCGCCAACCTGCTCTACACCGCCATCACCCCGAGCCACGGCATCATGCAAGGCTCACTTGCTGGCTCGGTCCGCGGCATGTTCCTGCACAAGAATTTCTTCGGGCAGTTCAGCGCGGTGGCATTCCTGCTGCTGGTCCCGTCGCTGACCGACCGGCCGTTGTTCACCCGCCGCAATGTCATCATGGCCGGCTGCTGTTTCCTGGCGCTGCTCTCGGCTGCCGTGTCGAAGTCATCGACGGCACTGGTGCTGTCGATGGTCGGGCTGATGAGCCTGATGATGTCGTGGATTCTGGCGAACGTTCTGCCGGTGAAGCCGATCCGCGCTTATGTGCTTATCGCCGGGCTGATCCTGATAACGGGGTTTGTCTATTTCTTCGGCCTGGCTGTTGCTGGTGACATCGCCGGCCTCTTCGGCAAGGACATCACGCTGTCGGGTCGTGGCGAGCTTTGGGACGCGCTGCTCGATGCGCTCTTCGAGCGGCCGTGGTTCGGGCATGGCTTCGCCATGTTCAGGCAGCCGGACTATATCGCGATCTTCACCCACGCGGTCGCCTGGGGACCGCGCTCGACGCACAACACCTACCTCGAGATGGCGCTCAACATCGGCATTCCAGGCGCGGTGCTCTGGGCTGCGTTCCTGCTCTCCCGCTACATCCGCAAGGCCGTTAATATCCCACGCGATCCGGTCGAACGCTTCGCCGGTGCGAAAGAGGTTGCCGTGATGCTGATGATCATGGCCGGCTCCTTCACCGAGGCCGGCATGATGCTGGCGCCTCTGGCGACCTGGCCGTTGCTGCTGGCCGTTCTGCCGGATGGCTATCGATCCAAAAGAAAAGCGGTTCGGCCGCCTATGCGCGCCGAACCGCAATCGGTCAGATCAGCACTGCGCCCGATCTAGTCGAGTTCAAGCTCACGCTCGAGCACCGGTCGCTCGCGCCGCTGCGACAGGCCGAGTTCGGCGATCGCTTCGCGGAAATCATCCTTGATGTCGGCACGATCGAGGGCGAAGGCGACATTGGCCGTGAGGAAGCCGATCTTGCTGCCGCAGTCGAACACCTTGCCTTCGTATTTGACGCCGGTGAAGGGCTGCGAGCGCATCAGCGTCTGCATCGCGTCGGTTACCTGGATCTCGCCGCCGGCGCCTTTGGTCTGCTCGCTGAGCAGTGCGAAAATCTCGGGCTGGAGGATATAGCGGCCGGAGATGAAGAGGTTCGATGGCGCGTCAGCCGGTTTCGGCTTTTCTACCATGCCGGTGATTTCGAAGCCCGAGTCCGGCCCTTTGCCCCGGGCCACGATGCCGTAGGACGAGACGTCGGCCGGGTCCACTTCCTCGACGCCAATGATATTGCCGCCGGTGACTTCGTAGGCTTCCATCATCTGCTTGAGGACACCGGGCTTCGCCATGAACACCATGTCGGGGAGAAGCAAAGCAAAGGGCTGGTTGCCGACCAGTTCGCGGGCACACCAGACGGCGTGACCGAGGCCGAGCGGCTCCTGCTGGCGGGTGAAACTCGTCTGGCCGGCCGAGGGCAAATCCTTCTGCAAGGCGTTCAGCGCCTTCTCTTTGCCGCGCATGTCGAGGGTGTGTTCGAGTTCGAACTGCCGGTCGAAATGGTCCTCGATGACGCCCTTGTTGCGGCCGGTCACAAAGACAAAGTGCTCGATCCCCGCCTCGCGGGCCTCATCGACCGCATACTGGATCACCGGCCGATCAACGACCGTGAGCATTTCCTTGGGCATGGCCTTGGTTGCCGGCAGGAAGCGGGTGCCCAGACCCGCCACCGGAAATACCGCTGTTCGCACTCGGTTCGTCATCGTCATAAGTCTCCGCCGCACAATGATGTCGAGGCCGCCGCACTGGCGGACATGGTTGTCGTCAGGCTGGCCGGGCGGAATTCGCCCAGCCGGGATGCAATGTTCCAAGGCATGCGCCGCTGCCAGTGGCGGCGCATGCCGGGCCGGGCTAGTCGCCCTTGGCCAGGAAGTGCGCGTCGCGCAGCATGTTGACCGTCGTGTCTCCGGCCGTGGAGCCAAGTCCCAGGAGATTTAGGAACTTGGTCAGCGTCACGCTCTCGGCCGAGGAGATGTAGATCACGTCGCCGTTCCGCATCGGAAACTGCTTGGCGTAGAAGAAGCTCGCCGGATCGTTGAAGTTGGCGCGATAGATCGTCGGGATCGTCTGCTGCGTCGCCGGGAACTGGCTGAGATTGACGCCCATCTTCTGCAGCACGGCGCGGTCCTCGATGCGATAGAGGAAGACCTGACGCGGATTGGCCCGGCTATCGAGCAGCCCCCCAGCCTTGCCGACGCCCTTGTCGAGCGTGATGCTCTCGTCGCCGAAGTCGAACTCGCCGGTCACGCCGGTCGAGCCGAAGGCGGTGAAGGTGCGCTTTTCGTTGTCGACGAAGATCGTGTCGCCGGGCTTTAGGTAGATGTTCTCGCGGCTGTTCGAGACCAGGTCGTTGAAATAGATCGTCGCCTTGCGGCCGCCGCGCGTGACTGAGAGGAACTCCTCATAGGGCGGCGATTTGACGCCGCCGACGCGCGCCACGGCATCGAGCACGCGGTCGCCGGTATCGTTGATCACCAGCTTCTGCGGGGTGTTGACGTCGCCGAGCACCGAAATCTCGGAAGCCGACTTGCGGGTGACAGCCGCGATGACCTGCGGCTCGATGGCGCGCTTCGACAGACGATCGGCTACAGTCTGCTCAAGCTGTGGCACCGTGAGGCCCGCCGCGCGGATGTCGCCGTCCGCGTAGGGAATCGAGATCAAGCCGGAGCTCGAAACGGTCTGCGTCGGCATCTTCACGCAATGGCAGTCGGTAGTATTGCCGGTCGGGATGAAGAGGCCACCGTCGGAGGATTCGAACACGGTGACATCGACGGAATCGCCGACGCCGATCGTCACGACCTGGGGGGAGCCGACGCGCATGCCGAGGCTCGTATAGAGCGAGCCGACGGTATAGTCGGGGATCTGCGCGATGACGCCGGCGGTAAGATCGACCAGCGCATATTGCAGGGTCGTTCCCTTGGTGTCCTGGGTCGTCAGGCTGGCTGCTGCCGATGAAACGATCCGTTGGTCGTCGGGCCCCGAGCCGGAGAGCGTGCTGCAGGCGGCGAGCACACTCGCCAGCGCTAGACCGATCAGAACTCTAAACAATATCGTGACCCTCTCATGTGGCGGCGTGGCGGCCGGCTCTTGAAGCTTCATCGTGTGTTGGTATCTGCAGGGGCGATCGCGACCGTCCGCGATGCGTCGGCGGGCTGCGCGAGCTGCTGTTGCAGCGCAGCGATGCGCGCCTCGAAGAAGAACTGGTACTGGTCGAGCCCGGCGTACTGGTAGAGCACCCAGGCGTTGTTGAGGGCCTGGAGGGCAGCGCGCATTTGCGGCTCAGAGTTCTGGCTTTGACCGAGGAATTGCAGCGCGTTGGCGAGGAGATTTTCGGCCTCGGCCCACTCCCTGGGGCTGCGCCCATCGTGCTGGGCATTTTCGAGCCCGCTGCGGAAAGCGCTAACCGCCTTCTCGACGGTGCCGATGTCACGGCCGCGCGCGCCCGTTGCCAGCAGCAGCGTGCCGATCTCGATCTGCAGCCTCGACCAGACGAGAGGCTGCGTCTGCCTGTCTGTGGCGCCAAGGGAAGCCTGTGCCAGTGAGCGGACCTCGTCGGCCGAAAGGTTGGCGGCGTCCTGTCCCTTGAGCTTTAGGAACGCGGCGAGCAAGTTGGCACTGACGATGCCGGCGTTCGCCGTGTCGCCTTTGCCTTGATAAAAGCTCAGCGCCCGCCGGTAACCGGCGATGGCATTCCGCAACAGCGCCTGGTCGTCGCTATTGGCCGTCGCGCGCTGCTTGTCGGCAAGCGCGGTCTCGTTGTCCATCCAGGCCTTCGTCGCTTCGCTGGTCGCGGGGGCGATGATCTGGCTTTCAAGGGAAATGGCCCGCGATTCCTGAAGCTTGTCCTCGGCCGGTGAGATTGCGGCGGCCAACGGCCGGGAGTCGGAGCCACGCGGCGAAATCTCGTTGGCGGCGAACGGCATAGCCACCACGATGGCCGTAAGCGCCATCCATATCGACGGTCGCAGCCGATGCGGCGAGCTACCAGCCGGAGCCTTGGCGCCGGCATCGAGATTTCGGCCTGCAGGGAGCCATGCAACGGAGGGCAAGCTCAGTGCCTCCCGAGCGCGTTGCAGGCGTAACAAGGGCACGCATTTGCCGCCGACATTTGCGTCTCCAACACACGAACAAACTTCATCCAGGACCCGTCGACTTAGGGCCCCGGTTCGGTACGGAATACGCGGACGCTTTAGACGCCCGTCCCCGTGATGAACTCGCGCCAAGCCGTCTTGGCGATGATGACCACGTCCAGCCAGACCGTGAAGTTCTGGACGTAAGCGATGTCGTGATCGACGCGCTGCCGGGCCCTGATCGGATCGATCGTCGGACCGCGGAAGCCGTTGGCCTGCGCCCAGCCGGTCAGACCCGGCTTCATGGTATGGCGAAGGTCGTAATAGGGCACGAGCTCGTCATAAAGCAGGCCGCCGGCGAGCATATCGGGGACGTGCGGGCGAGGCCCCACGAACGACATTTCGCCGCGTAGGATATTGAAGATCTGCGGTACCTCATCGATGCTGGTCTTGCGCAGAAATTTGCCGACAGGCGTGATGCGCGGATCCTCGACGAGGGTCTGCCTGACCCCGCTCGTATCCTGGCCATCTACGAACATCGTGCGAAACTTGTAGACGCTGAATGGCTCGTTATTGAGCCCGACGCGCTGTTGCCTGAAGAATACCGGGCCGTCGCTCGTCATCTTGACCGCAATTGCCGCCATGACAAAAACAGGCGCCAGAACGACAATAGCAATCAGCGACAGGATAATATCCATCGCGCGCTTAAGCTGTAGCGCAGTGGAGCGGCCAGTCGTAATTATTGGGATAACTGGCTTGTTATTCTGCCAGGCGTAAGGCAAGCCGTTCTGGCTGCCCGCCAAGAGTAGCGCACTTTCACGGGCCGAGGATGGGCTCGAAAGTCCCAGCTGAACCGGAAGTGAGGCAAGTTCCGCATAGGCCGCAGCCTCGCTTCTTGAGGCAAACCACACCGATCCCGAAGCGACGGACAACTCGGTGGCCGACCCCACCGCTACTGATGATATGTCCGTCTTCGAAGTTGTATCGTCAGATACAACTCGACCGATGTTTTGAAACATCTGCAATTTTGACCCCCGTGATCCGCCGCATTGCGTAAGTCAATTTGAGCAACAGATCAGCATATCCTACGCTAATCTGTGCCATCTCATTCGGGTGCAACGTCAAAGTACCAGATGGATTGCCCTCGTCCACCCGATTTTTTAGCCGCCCATGCTGCTTGCCGGTTCGGAGATCACGAACCAATTGGCGGCAAAGCGCATGCTTCCCCTTAATTCCTTTGCCAAAATCCGGCTTTTGAAAGGCGGTCAGTCCATTTGGAAGCGCATGGCTGCTATTCGCCATGCGGCGATCCGCGCCATCAAGGCATGGGTTTGGAGGCAAAGTCGGGAGGTTGCAACCTGCGGGAACGGGCCCGCTGCGAAAGGGCTTAGGCAGCTAAGGCGCGGAGATTCGCGCGCTTTTGGTTATTCTTGCAAGAATGTTGCAAATACTTTTCATGCGTCAGCGTGACGTGAGGCGGGAGGGGCGCTTGGGAGGCAAAAGCCCGTCAGAAAATTCGATGGGCGGGGCACGAAAGCCGATACCGTGGAGCAGAGCACGCAGCTGCGGAGCTCCAGCACCCGCAAGGCGGCAGAGTCTTGCGGTCCAATCGATCGTTAGTCGAGCCTGATCTCGCTCGCGCCCATGGCAACGAAGCAGGCGAGCAAAAACGCGGCGCTGAAGGTGCCGCGCGACAGCTTGGAGCGGATGTTCACTTCAGTGATCTCGACACCCACCGTCTGCAGCTTTTCGCGCAGCTCCGCATAGCTGATGCCGCGGCGGATCAGTTCCGATTTCAGCAGGCGCCGGCAGCGAGATTCCCACTCGCCCTTATGCGACTTCGTCTCAGCCACTTACCCCTCCCATCGTTGCTGATCGGGCAACATGAGATAAACACGGGCTGCTAGGGCTTTATTCCCGGGTGGTCACATCATTTCGTGAAAATGCGCATGCTTGTGACGCGAGCGCAAACAGCGCCGCCACAAGATGCTCGCTATGCTTTGGGGATTTTGGCGCGCCCAAGGGGAATCGAACCCCTGTTCTCGCCGTGAGAGGGCGATGTCCTGACCGCTAGACGATGGGCGCGGGTATAGGCTCAGATATCAGTGTTCCGCTCGATGCGTCAACATTGAGAGGAGGGTCGCCAAGTTGGTACGCCCTAGGGGAGTCGAACCCCTCTCTGCACCGTGAAAGGGTGCCGTCCTAACCGATAGACGAAGGGCGCCTCGGCGATGCGGTGCTATAGAGTCAGCCTGCCGGCAAGGCAAGGGCTTTTGTCGGCATCAAGCAAGGCTTTTCAGCAGCCCGAGAACAACACCGGGCCGCGCGCGCCCGGCGGTCGGTCGCGGACGTCCATGTGGATAAAATTCTGACCGGGATAGCAGCCGAGCCCGCCGACGAGGTCGAGGCTCTTGGCGTAGGCGATGAGCCGGTCCTTCGGCACGCCGGGGATGAAGAAGTCCGCCGCCATGCACTTCATATGATAGGAGCGCTCCTTGCCGCCGGCGGCTTCATTGTGCGCGCCGTCGCGGTAGCCGGAGTTGAGGATGATCTTGTGGCCGAACTGGCCCTCGAAATTCCAGATGGCGAAGCGCAGCTTTGGGGTAAGGCAGAACGCGTTGACCTCACTCGAGGCGACGTAGGTGCCAAAGTCCTGACGATAGCCGTCATAACCGCCCTGGGCGAAGATCGCCATCGGCAGGCAGCCGCCGAGCGACAGGCTAAGCGCCAACACTGCACCGAGAGCGGCAATCTTCATCACGCCATCCACAAGAGTCTGGTGACGGATAAAATTGACCGGGTTTCGTTAGCCGCCGCTTAAGCGTCGTGGTTAACGAAAGCAGAGACGCTGCGGCAGGCACTGGAGCCACTCCGCCGCAGCGGGAATGACTTCATTTTTGGATTGGCCGCGCGGCGGGCGCTATCTCACCAGACGCCGGTGTTGGGCATCGACGACCAGGGCTCGGCCATGGCGAGCGGCGGACCATCCTGAAGCACTTCGACCGAGATGTTGTCGGGCGAGCGGACGAACGCCATGTTGCCGTCGCGTGGCGGGCGGTTGATGGTCACGCCCATGCCCTGCAGATGCTTGCAGGTGTCGTATATGTTGGGAACCGCGATAGCGAGGTGACCGAAATTGCGGCCGCCCGTGTAAGCTTCCGGATCCCAATTATAGGTGAGCTCGACCAGCGCGCCATCTTCCTTGCCGGTGGCCGAGAGGAAGATCAGCGTGTAGCGGCCTTTTTCGTTGTCGGAGCGGCGGACTTCCTTGAAGCCGAGCCCTTGGCAATAGAAGCGCAGGCTGGCGTCGACGTCGGTCACGCGGACCATGGTGTGCAGATACTTCATTTCCCTCGGCTTCCTTTTCTTCGAAACGAATTGGCAAAAGCGACTACCACCTTTGCGCGTCGGATGCGCGACCGTTCGAAATTCCTGCCGTCAGTCTGCTCGTTCGGCGGAGAAGAAGAACGGTCTCGCTATCGCGTCCGCTAAGTAACCGTTTGGTGAATTGGTGCGCAAGCCCCGTCGTGCTTTTCGAAATCAGGGCACAAACAAAAACTATTTGTAGGGGCTCCTTAACTTTTGGTGGTGAATCGGACAGAGTGCCTCAAGTCTTGTGGAGTACCTCGCCTGCGGCGGGGCGGTGCGAAGAGGCGTTTGGCATGGGGGCCAAGTTTTCATCCGATGGCGAGTCGCCTTTAGGGCGTGCCGCTGGCATTGGTGACAACGAGTCCGGCGTCCGTACCGACGCGCCGCTCGAACACGACATCGACGTCATCGAGATCGTCGGCGCCATCAAGTGGTTCGACGTGGCCAAGGGGTTTGGCTTCATCGTTCCCGATGATGGTCGGCCGGACGTGCTGCTGCATGTCACCTGCCTCCGGCGCGACGGTTTTCAGACGGCTTACGAGGGCGCGCGCGTCGTTGTCGAGGCGCTGAACCGGCCGGGCGGGCTGCAGGCGTTCCGTATTCTCTCGATGGACGAATCGACGGCGCGCCACCCGGCGCAGATGCCGCCGGCGCGGACCCATGTCACGGTCGAGCCGACCTCGAAACTAGAGCGGCTGGAAGTGAAGTGGTTCAACCGCATTCGCGGTTTTGGCTTCCTGTCGGCTGGCGAGGGCGCGCCCGATATTTTCGTCCACATGGAAACGCTGCGCCGCTTCGGCATCACTGAACTCCGGCCCGGCCAGCACGTTCTGGTGCGTTATGGCAATGGCCCCAAAGGCCTTATGGTTGCCGAAATCCGGCCCGATGGATGGGGCGACGCTCCCTCATCCCACTAGCGGATCATCCATGCGAATGTTCAGCCTGCCGATCGGCGCCGTGTCGGCGGTGCTCCGCCTTGCGGGTTTCTGTCTTGCGCTCATCATCGTCGGACTGCCGCTGGCCGCGTGCAGCGACGACGGGCATCTGACGCTCCACACCAGCAAGGGCGCCTTCAACTTCAACATCGAGGTCGTCGACACGGATGCGGGCCGCGAGCGCGGGTTGATGTTCCGGCAATCGCTGGCGCCCGACGCCGGCATGCTGTTCGATTTCCTCACGCCGCAGCCTGTCGAGTTCTGGATGGTCAACACATTCATCCCGCTCGATATGGTGTTCATCTCGAGCGACGGTACGGTGAAGACCGTCCATGCCAATGCGCGGCCGCAGGATGCAACGCCGATACCCTCGGGCGTGCCGGTGCAGTTCGTATTCGAGATCGCGGGCGGACGCGCCGCCGAGATCGGGCTGGAGCCGGGCGATACGATGGATCAGTCGCGGGTGAAGAAATCGCCCTGACCCCGCCGGTCGCCGCCCTCATCGCCGCCGTCCTGCTCATAGCGCTGGCGGCGTTCCATACCGCGCTGGCGTTCGGCGCGCCGTGGGGCGACCTCGCCTGGGGTGGCGAGAATGAGGGCCGGCTACCGCCACGGCAGGCGACGGGCAGTGCGCTGCTGGCGCCGTTCATTCTGGCAATGGCGGCGATCCTGCTGATCCGCGAAGGCTGGCTGTTTCCTGATCTCGTACCCGAGATGGTCTGGCCGGTCTGGGCCGTTTTCCTGTTTCTGGTGACGCAGCTCTTTGGCGCTTTGCGTTCGCAGTCGCGGCGGGAGAAACGGTTCATGACGCCGCTCTATCTGATCGCCACGGTGCTCGCGGCAATGCTGGCTTTCGGCAGCAACGGCTAGAGTAGGGCGGCTAAAGCCGGCTGATGACCATGGCGTCGAGAATCGCCGCAAGATGCAGCATGGCCCCGACCACGACAAAGCTGTGCCAGACGACATTCTGGAAACGCAGCCGCTCCCAGAGGTGGAAGATGATGCCGAGCGAATAGAGAATGCCGCCGGCCACCAGCAGCCATAACGCGACCGGGGGCAGGGTTGAGGCAAGTTGCTGGAACACCAGCACACCGCTCCAGCCGATCCCGAGATAGAGCAGGATGGCGAGGCGGCCGAAGCGCTCGGGCACGATCAGTTTCAGCGCGATGCCGACGAGCGAGGCGCCCCAAACCAGGACCATCATCACAATCGCCATGGCGCTGCCGCCGAGGATGGCGAGGAAGGGCGTGTAGGTGCCGGCGATGAAGAGGAAGATCGCCGCCTGATCGAGCCGCGCCAGCACGCGCTTGACGGGCGAGATCGGCCAAAGATTATAGGCCATCGATACCGACAGCACTGCGATCAGCGAGGCGATGTAAACGGCGATGGCCGGCGCTTCGGTTGGCGCGGTCTTGATGAGCGCCAGGGCCAGCACGACGGCGCCAACCGCCACACCAGCGACAATGCCAACGCCGTGGACGATGCCATCGGCCACGAGCTCGGCAACCGAAAACCGCCGCTTTGGCAGCCACCAATGCGTCTTAGCCGTCTCGCTGCTCATCACGCGCTACTCCACATCACAGCGGATATAGTATCGCAGCCGATTGTGACCAAAACACTTTTGTCGTTACGCCTACATCGGCCAATTGGCTGAGGCCGCAAGCGCGCCAGTTCGATCGTAGACTGCGTATTGTCCAGGCTAGCGCGGGCTAGCGGATTAACCTATTGGTTACTTGATATTGGATAGGGGGCGTCTAAATGCGTGGCTTGTTTTTTGCCGTTTTGGCAGGCTCCTCTTTTTTGATCGTACCGGCGGTCGCCGACGAGATCTCACCCTGGCAAGGCCTCTATGCGGGCGTGAATATTGGATATGGGTGGGGCGCAGGCTCGACTGGGCTGTCGTTCGATACGACTGATTCGTTGCTCGATAGCTTTGTCGCTGATGCTCGTACTGCGGGCCTATACCCGACGTCCGTAGCGCCGGCCGTGAATGGTGTCTTCGGTGGCGCTCAACTCGGCTACAACTGGCTGGCCGGTTCGAATCTCGTCGTCGGACTTGAAGGGGACATCCAAGGCTCCGGCATGCGCGGCACCGAATTTCAAGACCGCACGCCGGCATTCTTCGACGAAGATACGGTGACCACGGGTGAAAGCGTCGACTGGTTTGGAACCTTGCGCGGCCGCGTTGGCGTAGTCGCGAACCAGAACTGGCTACTTTATGCGACCGGTGGGCTGGCGGCTGGTCAGACCACCGTTCGCTTTCAAACAACGGATGTTACCAGCGGCTGCATCGTGGACGCTACGATTTGTGCCGACGCCTCTTCGAGCGCTTTAAGCACCGGTTGGGTGGCGGGCGCCGGTGTCGAGACCATGTTGGCGTCAAACGTGAGCCTGAAGGCCGAGTATCTCTATCTTGACCTCGGCACACGATCCCCCACGCTCAACTCAGATACTACGCCGATTGTTTTCACCCCGACTGCTCACTTCGCTGAGCAGACCGTCCGCCTGGGCCTCAACTACCACTTCGACTAGCCGACGACGCCTGTCGCTGGCCCGCCCTACGCTCGACATCGCTTGAAATAACGATACGTGTCCGGCGCGCTCATCCACATGAACGTATGTTTCAGTCCACCGTGGGTATTGATCCAGCTGCGGATGTCGCCCTGGTATGCGTTCCACAAGATCGCCGTCGAGGACGGATACGCAGCGAGGTGGAAGCCGAAGCTTGCCTGGGGGGTAACGCAGATGCGGCTGCGCGGGATATGGCCGAGCAGGACTGTGCAGGCGGATTGGCAGGGTCCGACGATGCGGACGCTGTCGCCTTGGGCCGCATACGCCGCCCATCGCGCATCATATTGAGAAACAATCCCGCCGTGGTTGTCGGAAACGTCGATCGTCTCGGCCCGGGCGATGCCTGAAGTGAGGCACAGCAGGGCGACGATCAGGAACGAACGAAGGTTCATCTGAAAGCTCGCTGTCTGTAGTCCCCCAGCAGCAGGGATATTGGCGGACGTGATGAGTGGAGCATAAATCAAAAGCCCGTGAGCTTGCCGGGCCGAGGCAGTCCTTACCGCGTTGTAATTCCCGCTTTCGTCTGGATTGCGATAATCAGTTTCCTATGTTGACAGGAACGGCGAAGGCGTCTCGGCGCCGTAAGGTTCCTGCCGTTCAAGGAGAGAAGAAGATGTCGTTCCCCAAAACCAGCCGCCTGCATCTGGCTGGAATCGCAGCGGTTTTGACTCTGATCGCTGCCGTCCCGGCTTCTCAGGCTCAGAACTACAAGGCAAGCGATGCGCTTACGGTCAGCAGGCATGGCTCGATGCATTGCTCAGACTTCGCCGCGCTCGGCGTGGATCAGCAGAACTTGCTCGTGCGGCGTATGGCCACATCCGTGCCCGTCCAGTCGCTCAGCACTCCGGTCGGGCCCAGCATCGATCCGCAGACGGGTGAACAGCTCTCGTCTCCAAGTGATGGCGCCGCTGCCGCCGGTACACCCCTGTCCGCCGGCGTGTTGATCGCCGCCTGCCAGGCGGCGTCGCCGGATACCAGCCTCAAGGACGCCTTTTCGAAGTTCAACTACAGCTCGCACACTGTCCCCCTGTAAGGGCGTCGAGCGCGTCATCGGCAGGGCAGTTTGGTGATCCCGGGAGGAATCGAACCTCCGACCAATAGCTTAGAAGGCTACTGCTCTATCCGCTGAGCTACGGGACCATGAGCTGGCGGCAACCGCTGCTCGGCTCGGTCGCAGGCCTTAACCCGCTGGCTCCCTTTATCGCAACTGGCCCGTCTTGTCAGGCATCTCACGCATTGGCGCGACTGACTGGCCTTCGGCGCCAGCCTGTCCTATCACCGTTACGCACCGGTCGGCGGCTTGCCCGTCGCCGGTGTTTCGTTGCGGTGGAGGATAAGCATGACCGATTTTTCCTTTCAGCTCTACAGCGCCCGGAAATTCCCGCCGGTCGAGGCCATCCTGCCGCGGCTCAAGGCGCTCGGCTATGCGCAGGTCGAGGGCTATGCAGGCATGACCGACGACCCGGCGGGGTTTGGGCAGAGGCTCAAGGCCAGCGGACTCACCATGCCCACGGCTCATTTCAGCGTCGAGGTGCTGCGCGACAGGGAGGCTACGCTCCGCACGGCCAAGGCATTCGGCGTTCAAACCATCATCTGCCCCTGGATCAAAGGCGGCGATGAAGCGGTGTGGGAGGCTAACGGCGAGTTGCTGGCTGGCTTCGCCGCGACCTACGAGAGCGCGGGGTTCGATTTTGGCTACCACAACCACAATTTCGAATTTGTCCCGACCTCGAGCGGCAGGCTGCCGATGGATATTCTGCTCGAAGCCGCGCCGACCATGAACTGGGAGGTGGACGTCGCCTGGATGATCAAGGGCAACCAGGCGCCGTTCGACTGGTTCGACCGCTACGGCAAGCGGGTCACCGCCATCCATGTCAAGGATATCGCCCTCGACGGCGAGTCGGCCAACGAGGACGGTTGGGCCGATGTCGGCTACGGCACAATCGACTGGCCGTCGCTGTTCGCCGAAATCCGCAAGGACACTTCCGCCAAATATTTCGTGATGGAGCACGACAACCCGTCGGATGCCGACCGGTTCGCCCGCCGCTCGATCGAAACCGCCAAAAAGTGGAAGTGACGATGAAGAATACTTACGGCGTCGGCGTGATGGGCGCCGGCGTTATTTCCGGCCAGTACCTCAGCTACGCGCCACTGTTCGCCGGGTTCGAGGTACGCGGCGTCGCCGACATTCTGCCGGATCGTTCGGCGTCGCGCTCAGCCGAGTTCGGCGTCCCCGATATGACACCCGAGGAGATGCTGAAGAACGACGCGATCGACGTCATCATCAGCCTGACACCGCCGGCCGTGCACTATCAGGTGCTGATGGAGGCGATCGCCGCCGGCAAGCACGCCTATACTGAAAAGCCGTTTGCGCTCTCGTTGGAGCAGGGCAAGGCGCTGAAGCAGGCGGCTGATGCGAAGGGGCTGCGGGTCGGCGCGGCGCCCGATACTTTTCTCGGCGGCGCGCACCAGCAGGCGCGCAGCATCGTCGATAGCGGCGAGATCGGCCGGATCACTTCCGGCACGGCCTTCGTCATGAGCCGGGGCATGGAGCACTGGCATCCCAATCCCGATTTCTTCTTCCAGGTTGGCGGCGGGCCGGTGCTCGACGTTGGCCCATACTACGTCACTAACCTCATCCAGTTGATCGGGCCGGTTAAGCGCGTGACGGCGTTCTCGGGTTCGGCTCGCGCCGAACGCGAAATCACGGCGTCGGATTCGCCGTTCAAGGGACAGATGATCAAGGTCGGCACGCCGACCACCATTCACGGTGTGCTGGAGTTTCACAGCGGCGCGATCGTCTCGCTCGTTGCGAGCTGGGACGTTATGAGCCACGGCCATTCGCCGATCGAACTTTATGGGTCGAAGGGCACACTTTATGTGCCCGACCCGAACTTTTTCGGCGGCGAGATCACTATCGCCGATGGAACTGGCGCCAAGTCGCCGGTCGCCCCGTGGAAGCATCCGCTGGGCGTCGCCAATGCTGGCAGTGCAACCGCTCCTCGTGCCAACTATCGATCTGCCGGCCTTGCCGATTTCGTCGCCGCGATCGATGAAGGCCGGCCCGCTCGCTGCGGCGTCGATCTGGTGCTCCATGCTGTCGACGTGATGACCGCGCTGCTCCTTGCCGGCGAGACCGGCGAGGTGCAAACGCTGACCACGACCTGCGAGCGGCCTGCGGCACTCGGGCCGGACGAAGCCAAGGCCCTGCTTCGCTGACTTTGGGCGATAGCGCGCTGCTCTTGCCTTGACAGCACCGACCCCGCGGTGAAATCTCAGCGCCAAGGAATTGGCTGGCGGAACAACCGCCGGCTATCATTACAAGGGACGCCCGGATTGCGGTCTGAGGTACGTGCCCGAAAAGGAGGATGAGGCATGCGTACGCTCAAAGGGCCGGCGATTTTTCTGGCGCAGTTTGCCGGCGACAAGGCGCCGTTCGATACGTTCGACAACATCTGCGGCTGGGCGGCGGGGCTCGGCTATAAGGGCGTGCAGGTTCCGACCTGGGTGTCGAGCTTCATCGACCTCGACAAGGCCGCAACCTCAAAAGCCTATTGCGACGACCTCGCCGGGGTGGCGGCAAAGCACGGCTTGAAAATCACCGAGCTGTCGACGCATCTCCAGGGCCAGCTCGTTGCCGTCCATCCCGCCTACGACACGATGTTCGACGGCTTTGCTCCGGCGTCCGTCCACAACAACCCGAAGGCGCGGCAGGAGTGGGCGGTCAAGACACTTATGAACGCAGCCAAGGCGAGCAAGAACCTCGGCCTGACCGAACACGCGACCTTCTCGGGCGCGCTGGCGTGGCCCTATCTTTATCCGTTCCCGCAACGCCCGGCTGGCCTGGTTGAGGAGGCGTTCGACGAACTGGCGCGGCGCTGGACACCGATCCTCGATGAGTTCGATCGCAACGGCGTTGACGTCTGTTACGAGATCCATCCGGGCGAGGATCTGCACGACGGCGCCACCTACGAGATGTTCCTCGAGCGGGTGAAAAACCATCCGCGCGCCAACCTGCTCTATGACCCCAGCCACTTCGTGCTGCAGCAGCTCAACTATCTGGATTACATCGATATTTATCACGAGCGCATCCGGATGTTCCACGTCAAGGATGCCGAGTTCAACCCGACGGGCCGGCAAGGCGTTTATGGTGGCTACCAAAGCTGGGTAAATCGGGCAGGGCGCTTCCGTTCGCTCGGCGATGGGCAGGTCGATTTCGCTTCGATCTTCTCAAAACTTTCCCAGTACGATTTCAAGGGCTGGGCCGTGCTCGAATGGGAATGTGCCATCAAATCGGCAGAGCAGGGCGCGGCAGAAGGCGCGCCGTTCATCGCTCATCACATCATCAACGTGACCGAAAAGGCGTTCGACGATTTTGCCGGCGCGGGAACCGACAAGGCCGCCAATCGCAAGATTTTGGGTCTCAGCTAAAGCGTCTGGCCACCGGCGCATTTTATTCAACACATCTGGAGGGGAAAATGGCGGAAAACGGCGCGAGGCGCATTCGTCTGGGTATGGTTGGCGGCGGCACAGGGGCCTTCATCGGTTACGTGCATCGCATCGCATCACGGCTGGATGGCGACTATGAACTCGTCGCTGGCGCGCTGTCGTCACGCGCCAATGTGGCCAAGGAGTCGGGGCGCAATCTCGGCCTTGCCGAAGACCGCATCTACACGAGTTACGAGGAGATGGCTGCGGCCGAATCCAAGCGCAAGGACGGCATCGAGGCGGTTGCGATCGTCACGCCGAACAACGTGCACTTCGGTCCGGCCAAAACCTTCCTTGAGGCGGGCATTCACGTCATTTGCGACAAGCCGCTGACCTCGAACCTCGAAGACGCCCGCGCGCTGGCGGCGATCAAGCCGAAGAGGGGCGCCAAATTTCTCCTCACCCACAACTATACCGGCTATCCGCTGGTGCGTCAGGCGCGTGAACTGGTGAAATCCGGTGCACTCGGAAAAATCCGCGTGGTGCAGGTCGAATACCCGCAGGACTGGCTGACCAACCCCGTCCACAACAAGCAGGCCGATTGGCGCACCGATCCGAAGCGCTCGGGCGCCGGCGGTTGTATCGGTGACATTGGCACGCACGCCTACAACCTTGCCCGCTTCGTCACAGGCCTCAAGACTGAGGCGATCAGCGCCGATCTCACGACCTTCGTCCGCGGCCGCAAGCTCGACGATAACGTCAACATCATGCTGCGTTTCGCCGGTGGCGCGAAAGGCATGCTGTGGGCGAGCCAGGTGGCGGTCGGCAGCGAGAACGGGCTGCAGCTTCGCGTCTATGGCGAGAAGGCCGGGCTCGAATGGCGTCAGGATAACCCGAACTACATGTGGTTCACCGAGTTCGGTAAACCCAAGCAGCTCCTCACCCGTGGTGGCTCGATTTCCGGCGATGTCGCGCCGGCCATGAACATCCGCATCCCGGGCGGGCATCCCGAAGGTTATCTTGAGGCCTTTGCGACGCTTTACAGCCAGTTCGCCGAAGTTATCCGCGGCAACGCTAAACCCTATGCGGGTCTACTGCCGACGATGGAGGATGGCGTCGAAGGCATGACTTTCATCACCGCCGCCGTAAAATCGAGCGCCGAAGACAGCCGCTGGGTGAAGTTCTCGGAGGTTTAGGGGAACACGAAAGCGCCATTCATTTTATGGCGCTTTCACTTCCCAAATTTCGCCCTCAATGCGTCCAGGGCGTCTTGCGGTCGGAACGGAAATTGTCGGAATAGACCGTGCGCTTGGGCGTCGGGTCGTGGGGTGTTTCGACGCGGTAGGGGATACCGGCCCGTCGGGCATAAGCCTCGGCTTCCTCTAGCGTATCGAAAGAAAGCTTGACCTGGGTTTCCGTGTCGCGGCTGCTGGTATAGCCCATCAGTGGCTCGATTTCGCGGGCCGTCGCCGGCTCGTTCACCAGCTGCCAGCGCCTCGAATTGCCGTCACCCGACTGCATGGCGTTGGGCGCGGGCCGGAAAATGCGTGCGGTCATCAAGTCCCTCGTCACTATCGTCGTCGCGCGTTCGGACCGCAAAAGGACGAACTTTTGCTGAACACGCTCTAGGCAAATATGGTCGGGGCAAAGTGATTCGAACACTCGACCCCCGGTTCCCAAAACCGGTGCTCTACCAGGCTGAGCTATACCCCGAAAATGCTGTTCAGACTTACTAGAGCATGCCTCGGAAAAATCAAAGCCGGATTAGCGACAATGCGGCAAGCGGCTGTATCGCGCTGTTGACCGCCGCGGCCAAATCGCCTGATGTGCCGGTATGATCGATTTTTCAAAGCCTTGGCCGCTCGGGCTTGGCACCCGCGCCTGGCCGATTCCGGTCATTATCGCGGCGGCCGTGTTCATCAAGCTGCTGGCGTTCGATCATGCCCTCTCGGTGATGGCAACGGCGGACCCGCAATGGGTCATCGACATCTTCAACTGGATAACGCGATGGGGAGAATCAGACTGGATCCTCATCCCCTCCGCGCTGCTGCTCGCCATCTCGGCGATTGCCGCGCGGCTGCTGCGCCGCCGATTGGTCAAGTTGGCGCTGATCGAGACCATCCAGACCTCCGCATTTGTGTTCGTGGGTGTGGGGCTGCCCAGCCTTGTCTCCAACATCATCAAGCGCCTCGTCGGCAGGAGCCGGCCGCCAATCTTCGACCACGTTGGCTCGTTGACATTCCACCCATTCGCCAGCGACTTTTTCTACGAAAGTTTTCCGTCCGGCCACACCACAACGGCTTTTTCGGCGGCACTGGTGCTCGGCTTTCTCGTGCCGCGCTGGTACTGGCTTGGCATCGTCTATGCCGTGGCGGTTGGCACGTCGCGACTGGTGCTCGGCGTGCATTATCCGACAGACGTCTATGGCGGGCTCATACTTGGCACGCTCGGCGCCTATGCGGTACGCAATTACTTCGCCAAGCGCCGCTGGGGTTTTGAGCGCCTTGCCGATGGCAAAACCGTGCGCCGCCGTCCGGTTGCCCTGCGGCGCCTGCTCAAGCGATCTCAGCCCAAGGCCGTCAGGTAGCGATCGAGCCCTGCGGCGAAGTCGGCCTTGAGGTCGTCGAGCCCTTCGAGCCCGATATGGATGCGCAACAACTGGCCGGGCGCAGTCCACGGCACGGCGGTGCGCACGCGCGCCGGATTGTTCGGTACGCAGAGGCTTTCATATCCACCCCAGGAATAGCCCATCGCGAAAAGCTGGAAATTGTCCATCATGGCTGCCAGGGCGCGACGCGGACCACCCTTGATGCGTACGGCGAAGAGGCTACCGGCGCCGGTGAAGTCGCGCCTGAACAACGCGTGATCGGGATGGCTAGGCAGGGCCGGGTGGTAGACCTGTTCGATGCCGTCCAGGCCTTCGAGCCATTGCGCAAAATCAGTGGAGCGCGCCGAGTGCTCCTTCATCCGGATAGCCAGCGTCCGCATGCCCCGGGCGGTGAGGAAGGCGTCGTCGCCGGCGACGTTGAAGCCCAGCAGTTTGCGGGTCGTCAGCACGTCCGGCCATGCTTCTTCTGTCGCCGAGACGGTGCCAACCAAGGCATCGGAATGCCCGACAAACATTTTCGTCGCCGCGTGGATGACAATGTCGGCGCCGAAAGACAGAGGGCGATAGTAGAGCGGGGTGGCCCAGCTGTTATCGACGATCACCTTGATGCCGCGCGGTTTGGCAGCGGCCACGATCGCCGGCAGATCCTGTATCTCGAAGGTGAGCGAGCCGGGGCTTTCGACCCAGATGGCTTTGGTTTTTTCGGTCAGCAGACCGGCGATCCCGGCGCCGATGCGCGGATCGTAGTAGCGGACGGTGACGCCCATCTTCTCGAGGAACTTGTCGCCGAAAGTGCGCGCCGGCTCATACGCACTGTCGGTCACGAGGATTTCATCACCGGCTTTGACGGCGCTCAGCATCGCCACCGTGATCGCTGCGAGCCCCGAAGGCACCAGCGTTGTCCCGTAAGCACCCTCGAGCTCGCTGACGAGGCGCTCTACCCCCGTCGTGGTGGGGTTGCCGGCACGGCCGTAGGTATAAGGTTGCGTGGGGGCGTCGTGGTCGGCGAGGGTCTTGAACAGCACCGTCGAACCGCGAAAGACCGGCGTATTGACGAAACCGAACTGCTCGTCGGGGGTGCGTCCAGCATGGGTAAGGATGGTTTCGGCGGAGAGCTTTGCTGCATCCGCGCCTTTATTGTCCGTCATATATTCGAAATCCTCGGGAGGCGTCGCAACGCTTGACCGGTTGCCAATCGTTGTTTCCATGCTTAGCAGCAACGCTGTTTGCTATCAAAGCCGGTCGCCAATGACACGTCGAGGGTGGATGCTCGCAAAATCGACTATGCTCGCAGTGGTCCTCGCCATGGCGCTTGTGGATATTGCCCATGCCGATACCCTTGCCAACGTCAAAGCCCGGGGAACGCTGCTCTGCGGCGCCTCACCTGAAACCACCGGATTTTCGGCAAGCCAAGTCAAAGGCAATTGGGTCGGGCTCGGTGCCGATTATTGCCGCGGCCTTGCGTCGGTCATCTTCAATGATCCGGGCAAGGTGCAGTTTGTTCCGCTGCAACCCGGTGAGCAGGTTTCGGCGCTTATCTCGGGCAAGATCGATGCGCTGGCTGACCTCATCCCCTGGACGCTCAATTCCGATACGGAGCAGGGGCTGATGTTCGTCGGCACCATGTTCTTTGATGGTCAGGGATTCCTTGTGACCAAGGCCTCAGGCATCAAGTCGGTGCGCGAGCTTGCCGGCAAGCAGGTTTGCGTCCAGGGCGGGGGCGCGGAAGAGGCGGACGCCGCCGAATATTTCGATGCCAACAACATCACCGCCACCCTTGTACCGCGCGAAAGCCGCGACGCCGCCGTTGCGGGATACGTAGATGGGACATGCGCGGCCTTCTCCGCCAATTCGTCAGTCGTTGCAGGTGTTCGCGCGACGCTTGCGACGCCGGCCGATCATACGATCCTCCCCGACCTCATCACCAAGGAGCCACTGTCGCTGGCGATCAAGCAGGGCGACGACCGCTGGTTCGATATCACCCGGTGGACGTTTTACGGCTTGCTGGATGCCGAGGAACTCGGCGTAACGCAGGGAAATGTCGACGAGAGCCTTGGCTCGGACAATATTTCGATCCGGCGGCTGCTGGGCGTCGAGGGCGATTTCGGCGGTGAGATCGGCCTCAACAAGGATTGGGCCTATCAGTTGATTAAAGGCGTCGGGAACTATGCCGATCTTTATGACCGCAATGTCGGTGACGATTCGCCCCTAAAATTGCCGCGTGGTCTGAATGCGCTGTGGAATCATGGCGGCATCCAATATTCGCCGCCGGTGCGCTGATGGCTGAAATAGCACCTATGCGGGCAAATGCGGACAATGGGGCAGGGCGCTACGCGGTGAGCGCTTTGGCGGTTCTGGTAGCATTTCTGGCGCTGTTGATCTCAGCCCTGCCCGCGTCGGCGACAACGCTGGACACCATCCGCGCGCGCGGAAAACTGGTGTGCGGATCGACCGATCCGCTGCCGGGCTTCGCCCAGCAGAACAAGGACGGCCGCTGGTCGGGGTTCGACGTCGATTTCTGCCGCGCGGTGGCGGCAGCGGTATTCGGCGATCCCGACAAGGTTGAGTTCCGGCCATTGAGCGGCGCCTCGCGATTTGCCCTACTGCAGACCGGCGACGTGGATCTGTTGGCCCGCGATGCTGCCTGGACGATGCGGCGCGATAGTGGGTACGGGGCTAGTTATGTCGGAGCATCATTCTTCGATGGGCAAGGCTTTCTCGTCCATCAGTCGCTGAATGTTGTCTCGGCCTATGAGCTGGCGAAGGTTCGTGTCTGCGTCCTTGATGGCGGCGACGAAGTCCTCAACGTCCGCGACTTCTTCTTCCAGAACCAGGCAGCCTACAGCGAGGTGCTTTACGAGGACCGGCAGGACCTCGCCGTCGCCTACCAGGCTGGCCTCTGCGACGCCGTCTCGGCGACGGCGAGCTGGCTCTACGCGATGAAGCGGGAGCTCCCCGATCCGGCCAATAATCTGATCCTCCCCGAGCGCATCTCGAAGGACTCGTTCGGACCGGTGGTTCGCGACGGCGACGACCAGTGGTTCAACATCGTCAAGTGGACGCTCTTTACGCTGATCGACGCCGAAGAAGTGGGGATCACGGCCGACAATATCGGCTCACTGGCGGCGGCCAAGACGCCGGCTATTCGCCGCATGCTCGGGCTTCAGGGAACGTTTGGTGCGGCCATGGGGCTGTCACCGGACTTCATGAAAAACATCATCGCGGCGGTCGGCAACTACGGTGAAATTTTCGACCGCAATTTCGGCACCAACACCGGCGTGCCGATGCTCAGAGGTCAGAACGCCCTATGGACCCGCGGCGGCCTGCTGTTCGCGCCACCGGTTGAGTAGCGTTATGCGAAAAGCAGATGAACACGCCGGTTCTGGGCGCCCTTCTTTTCGATCTTGCCGAGCTTTAAGGCACCGATCTCGCTCGTCGATCGCACATGCGTGCCACCGCAGGGCTGGAGGTCGATTGTGCCGATGCGAACCAGCCGCACGCGTCCCTGGCCCATTGGTGGTTTGACCTTCATCGTCTTGATGAGCTCGGGCATTGCCGCCATTTCGGCGTCGGTGATCCATTCGTCGGTGATCGCGTGGTTGGCGGCGACCATCTCATTGAGCTTGGCCTCGATCGCATCTAGGTCGGCTGGAACTTCGGGCATGTCGAAATCGAGCCGACCCTTGTCCTCGCTGATCGAACCGCCGGTGACGGGAAACGGAAACGCCACCGACAGGAGATGCAGCGCGGTGTGCATTCGCATCAGCCGGTAGCGCCGGTCCCAGTCGATCTCCGCGCGCAGCCGGTGGCCAGCCGTGACGGCCGGTTGATCTGGCGCGGGAACATGGACGATTCGTGTCTTGTCGCCTTCCGGATGGATCGCAGTCGCGATCTCGATCTTGGCGCCGTCGTCCGTGATCAGCCTTCCGCTGTCGCCCGGCTGGCCACCTGAGTTAGCGTAGAAGATCGTTCGATCGAGTACTATGCCGCGATCCGGCGTGACCTCGGTTACCAGTGCGTCGAGCGTCTTGAGATAGCTGTCGCCGCGGAAAACGAACTCGGTCATCGCAATTTTCCTAGAGCACCGGCGACAGCAGCTTTGCCGCCTGGCCGACGAAGCGGCGATAGAACGGGATCGCCGCAACCTCGGCTTTCGTTGTCTTCCGGGCACTGGCGAAGTCGACGGTCAGCATGGCCTCGACGTCCGATATCATCTGCTTGCCGGTGAACCACAAGGTCAGTTCGAAATTGATGGCGAAGGAGCGGTTGTCGAAATTCACGGTCCCGACGCCGGCGATGAGATCGTCGACCAGGATGACCTTCTCGTGCAGGAAGCCGTCGGTGTAGCGGTAGATCTCGACGTCGTGCAGCACCATGGTGTTGGCATGGGCGTTGCTCGCATGCCAGACCAACATGTGATCTGGCTCATCCGGCAGCAGCACGCGCACCTCGACGCCCCGCAGCACTGCGGCGTAAAGTGCTGTGCGGACATCGAGGTCGGGCACGAAATAGGGGCTGACGATCCAGATGCGTTCGCGGGCCTTTGAGATCACATCAGTGAAGGCGATGGCGCAGTCCTCGAGGCGGTCGGCGGGGCCGGTCGGCATCGCGAGAACCGGCTGATCGCCCGGCGTCGGCACGGTATCAGGGAAATTCGCCGGCAGCTCTTCGCCGGTTGCCCATTGCCAGTCCTCGCGGAACACCAGCCCGCAAGCGAGGGCGAGTGGCCCGCGCACCCGCACCTGCGTGTCGCGCCAGCGGCCGAATTTTGGGTCCTGGCCCAGATATTCGATGCCGACATTGTGCCCACCGACCCAGGCCTCCTGGCCGTCCGCGACGACGATCTTGCGATGATTGCGGTAATTGATGCGGGTCGGCCCGTAGAACCTGAGGAACGGGTGGCGATGGTTGAACGCCGACACCTTGATCCCGGCCGCGCGCAGCCGGTCGACATAGGTGTGCGGCAGGCCGGCGCTGCCGATGTCGTCGTAGAGCAGGTAGACGGAAACGCCCGCTGCGGCGCGGGCAATCAGCTTGTCGGCCAGGATTTTCCCGAGCGCATCGGCGCGTACGATATAGAACTGCACCAGCAGATAGCGTTTGGCGCCGTCTATCCCGGCGAAGATCGAATCGAACGTCGCCTGTCCGTCGATGAGCAGCTCGGTCTCGTTGCCGGCGAGGAACGGCACCTGCGCGATCTGGGTCAGCACCGGCCAGGCGGCGTTGCAGGTCTCGTCGACCAGCGGCATCGTGCGGGCCCGCTGCGCGCGCGTTAGCCGGCTTCCACGGGTCTGGGCGAGGCCATAATCGTCAAAATGCTTCCAGCCGACGACGAGATAGATGATCACGGTCGGGAAGGGCAGCAGCGCCAGCGAAACGAGCCAGGCGATTGAGCCCTGCGAGGTCCGCGACACCATGACCTCGCGAATCGCGCAGATCAGCGCAAACGCATAGAATACAAAGGTGAGTAGCGTGAGCAGCAGCGAGTTGGCGACGAAATAGTCGAGCCACGCCGCCATGGCTCACGCGGGCTCGGGTTCGGTAACCACGCCGATGTCGATCGACGATTTTCCGGTCAGCCATGCCGGCACCGGCAGTCCCTTAGCGCTCAGGAAAGTCGGGTTGAACAGCTTTGACTGATAGCGATTGCCGTAATCGCAGAGCACCGTCACGATTGTCTTGCCCGGCCCCAAATCCCGCGCCATCCGAATAGCGCCTGCGATGTTGATGGCACTCGAACCGCCAAGGCACAAGCCCTCATGCTGCAGCAGGTCGAAGACATAGGGCAGAGCCTCCGCATCGGAGATCTGGTAGGCCTGATCCACCTTCAGATCGACAAGGTTAGCCGTGATGCGGCCTTGCCCGATTCCTTCGGTGATCGAGCTGCCGGACGATTTAAGTTCGCCGCTCGTATAGTAGCTGAAAAGGGCGGCACCCTCGGGATCGGCAAGGCCGATCTGGATCGAGGGATCACGCTCCTTCAGCGCCATGGCGACGCCACCAAGTGTACCACCTGAGCCCACCGCGCAGATGAAGCCATCGATCCGCCCGCCCGTCTCCTCGAAAATCTCCGGGCCGGTCGTTTCATAGTGCGCCTGCCGGTTGGCGGTATTGTCGAACTGGTTGGCCCAGATTGCCCCGTTCGGCAGGTCGTGAGCGAGCTTTTGCGCCAGACGCCCGGAAAGCTTCACGTAGTTATTCGGGTTCTTGTAGGGTTTTGCCGGGACCTCGATCAGCTCGGCACCATAGAGCCGAAGCGCGTCCTTCTTCTCCTGGCTTTGCGTGTCGGGGATGACGATCACCGACTTGAAGCCCATCGCATTGGCAACGAGCGCGATACCGATGCCGGTGTTGCCCGCCGTACCTTCGACGATCGTGCCGCCGGGGCCGATCAAGCCGCGCTTCACCGCGTCCTGGACGATATAGAGGGCGGCACGATCCTTCACCGACTGGCCGGGATTGAGAAACTCGGCCTTGCCCCAAATCTCGCACCCCGTGAGTTCGGAGACGCGGTTGAGGCGAATAAGCGGCGTGTGGCCGATGGCCGAAAGCATGTCGTTGTATTTGGGCATTGGGAGCGTTCCGATGATGCCGCCGACATTATGAAGCACGGCAGACCCTCACAAGCGGCAAAGCCCCGAAAGAACATGGCTTTTCGGTCCAATGCCAATCAGCGCAACGATCGGCTCAGGCGCCCCCGAACCGGGGCAAGCCATACCTCGCCGTCAGCGGCCGAGGGCTGTCGCGAAGAACGCAATCGCCTGCTTGCGAGTCTCGGTGGAGGCAGCAACGTTGGCGGCCGATCCCTGCCGCTCGCGGCCGGGGTCGTCGAAATCGTGCGTGGCGCCTTCGAACACAGTAATGGCGACGTCGCCGCCTTCTGCCTTGCTGGCAGTCGTGAGCTTCTGGCAGACGGCGAGCGACACTTCCTCGTCGTGCGTTCCGATGAACACGCGAAGAGGTGCATAGGGCACATAGTCGTCGCCCTTGAAGTGTCCTTGAAGGCCGCAGCCCGGATAAAGCGCAAGCGCCGCGCGGAAACCACGCGGGTGGTCGCCGGGGATCAGCGCAAGATCGTCGGGGGCCATGCTGGCCAGCACCGCGCTGCCGCCATTGGACCATCCCTGCAACGCGATCCTGTCGGGCTTTACCCGCGGTGAGGTCCGCAGGTAGCGCAGCGCGCCATAGGCATCGAGGGGCCGCACCGTGACTTCGTTGACGGCGGCAGGGCGTGTCGCGTCGGTTCCGGCTGCAAAACCGGCCGGATAGCCGCGCGGGCCAAAACTATCGACGATCAGCGCCCAATAGCCTTGGGCGGACCACGTTTCCGCCCAGAGCCGAAGCCGCTTCTCGATCGTGACCGCAGAATAGTTGCCCTTGGCGAGCGAGGAGTACGCGCCGCTGCGCCCATGCATCAGCACGACGGCGGGCGCGGTCTTCGGCCGGCCGGCGGGTGCAAAGAGATAGCCGACGAGGTTCGTCTTGCCGTCGGCGCTTGGGAAGGTCACGGTGCGGGGCTGGCTTGTCTGCGCGAACGCCTGGCTGCCCGACAGCAGCGCGAGCGCTACAAAGAAAGCGGCAATCGTGGACAAGGCAGCGCGAATTCGCGACTTGGGAGCAGCCTTTATGCTCTGGTCAGCTATGGCGTGCTGCCGGTCGCGCATCGAATTTTTCCTTGGCCTGATACAGCAGGGTAGCTGCTGTCCGCAACGTGCCTGTCCGGGCGGGCAGGCGAAAGGACGCCTATTGTCGCGCCCCGAATGTATTGGCTCACCGAACCGGGCCCCATGAAATAGTTTTTCCTTTAGGCGCAGCGCCTTACATCGCAAATGCTGCCCCAGAGACTATCGCAAAATCGACGCCCTTACTCGCCTCATTATGCGCAACACCGCGCAGGGACGCGATATTCCCGGCGGCGCCGGCCCTTGTCGCACGGCCGTCACAAGCGTATTTGCACGCTTCAACACAGGGACGGAATTCCTTTATGCCGGCGCCTCTTTCGCACCTCAAATCGCTCGAGTCAGAGGCCATCGAGATATTTCGGGAAGTAGCGGCAGCCTTTGAAAAGCCGGTGATGATGTATTCCATCGGCAAGGATTCGAGCGTCCTGCTGCATCTGGCGCGCAAAGCCTTCTATCCGAGCCGCATCCCCTTTCCCGTTCTCCATATAGACACCACGTGGAAATTCCGGGAGATGATCGCCTTTCGCGACAGGATGGCGAAGGAGCACGGTTTCGAGCTGATCGTACATACCAATCAGGAAGGCCTCAGGGCCGGCATAAATCCATTCGACCACGGCTCCGCGCGTCATACCGATATTATGAAAACGCAGGCGCTTCGGCAGGCGCTGAACGCTGGAAAGTATGACGCTGCCATTGGCGGCGCCCGCCGCGACGAAGAAAAGTCGCGCGCCAAGGAGCGCATATTTTCGCACCGCAACGCCCAGCACGCCTGGGACCCCAAGAACCAGCGGCCTGAGCTTTGGCGCATCTTCAACACGCGGCTGGCGCCGGGTGAAAGCATGCGGGTGTTCCCGATCTCGAATTGGACCGAACTCGACGTCTGGACCTACATCTACGCCGAGAAAATCGAGATTCCGGATCTCTATTTTGCTCGCAAGCGGCCCGTGGTCGATCGGGCGGGGACCCTGATCATGATCGACGATGATCGCTTCCGCTTTGACCCCGGTGAAACGCCACGCGAGGAGATGGTGCGGTTTCGCACCTTGGGTGACTATCCCTTGAGTGGTGGAATTCGCTCCAACGCATCCGACCTGCCGTCGATCATCATGGAAATGCAGGCGAGCCGCACATCGGAACGAGAAGGGCGGTTGATCGATTCCGACCAGGCCGGATCGATGGAGAAGAAGAAGCAGGAAGGGTATTTCTGACTTGACCACGGCCGCTTCCGCTCTCGCTACACCCGACACCGATCTCGATCTCTGGCTCGAACAGCAGACCGAAAAGGGTCTGCTGCGCTTCATGACCTGCGGTAGCGTCGATGACGGCAAATCGACGCTCATCGGCCGCCTGCTCTACGACAGCCAGCTTATCCTCGACGACCAGCTCGCGAGCCTCCGCAAGGAGAGCCGCAATCGTATGGTCGGCGACGAAGGAATCGATTTTTCGCTGCTGGTGGATGGCCTTGTCGCCGAGCGCGAGCAGGGCATCACCATCGACGTTGCCTACCGGTTCTTCTCGACCGACAAGCGCAAATTCATCGTCGCCGACACACCGGGCCACGAGCAGTACACCCGCAACATGGCGACCGGCGCTTCCAATGCCGAACTGGCGCTGGTGCTGGTCGACGCGCGCAAAGGTCTGCTGACGCAGACCCGCCGGCACAGCTTCATCCTGTCGTTGATCGGCGTGAAACACGTCGTGCTGGTCGTCAACAAGATCGACCTCGTCGACTACAGCGCGAAGGTGTTTGACGACATCGCGAATGCTTATCGTGCCTTTTCCGAGCCGCTCGGCTTCAAGACGCTGGAGGCCATTCCGGTATCTGCCCTCAAGGGCGACAATATGCTGCTTCCGAGTGCGCATACGCCTTGGTATCGCGGCCCGCAGCTCGTGCCCTATCTTGAAACGATCGACGTCGCCGAGGATCACGGCGGCCAGCCGTTGCGTTTCCCGGTACAGTGGGTAAACCGGCCTAATCTCGACTTCCGGGGCTTCTCGGGCACGGTAGCCTCGGGCTCTGTCCGCGTCGGCGACGACCTGCTTGTCGCCGCCTCCCGCAAGCCGGCAAAACTCCGCCGCATCGTCACCATGGATGGCGATCTCGACGAAGCGATCGCGGGGCAGGCGGTGACGCTGGTGCTCGACCGCGAGGTAGACATCTCGCGCGGCGATATGCTGGTTCATCCTGGTCAAGCGCCTGAATATTCAAATCAATTCCAGGCCAAGCTGGTCTGGATGCAGGAAGAGCCCGCCTTTCCCGGCCGCGGCTATCTGCTCAAGATCGGCGCGCAGCTCGTCCCAGCCTCGATCACCGACCTGAAGTTCCGCACCAACGTCAACACGCTGGAAAAAAGCCCGGCCAAGAGCCTCGAGCTCAACGAAGTCGGCACGGTAACGATCGCCACCGACAAGCCGATTGCTTTCGATTCCTACGCCACGAACGGCCAGACCGGCGCCTTTATCCTGATCGACCGGCTGTCGAATGCGACGGTTGGGGCGGGGGTGATCGAATTCGGCCTGCGGCGCGCGCAAAACCTGTCGTACCAAAGCTTTGACGTTACCCGCCAGGTGCGCGCCGATCTCAACGGCCAGGAGCCGCACATCGTCTGGTTCACCGGGCTTTCGGGCTCGGGTAAATCGACGATCGCCAATCTGATCGAGAAGCGGCTGACCGTCGAAGGCCGGCACGTCTATATCCTCGATGGCGACAATGTTCGCCACGGGCTCAACAAAGATCTCGGTTTCACCGAGGCCGACCGCATTGAGAATATCCGGCGGGTCGGCGAGGTGGCGCGGCTGATGGCCGATGCGGGGCTCATCGTCCTCGCCTCGTTCATTTCCCCCTTCGCCAACGAGCGGCGGCTGGCACGCGAAATCGCCGGCGATGTCCGTTTCACCGAGGTCTATGTCGATACACCGCTCGACGTGTGCGAGCGGCGCGATACGAAGGGCCTCTACGCCCGGGCGCGAAAAGGCGAGATCAAGAATTTCACCGGCATCGATAGTCCGTTCGAGGCGCCAGAGCACCCCGACGTGCTGCTGCGCGGCGGTGAACATGAGCCGGCGCAACTCGCCGAGCAGCTCTATCAACTCCTGTTCGAACAGGACGGCGGCTACTCGATCTAGCCGCTCGTCATCGCCCCCGGCATATCCGATTCCATTGAGCTGACTGGAATGCGGTTAACGCGCTATTCCGCCCATCGCTCATGGGTAGCGTTCCTGTAATGAACGGGGCCGTGGGAGGGCGCAAATATGGCGCTCGAATGGCGGTATTCCGGCGATCTTGTAACGAGCGAAACAAGGCGATGCAGGATTGCAACGCCACCCCCTAAAAGCTCGAAATTCCAGCGTTTTTCCCATTCGCCCCTTGGACCGAAAGAGGGGCTTCGCCATTATATCCCCAGCCACACACCATCTAGGAGGTATTTAGATGAAATTGACTGGCAAGATCCTGTTGGCTGCAGCGGCGGTGGCAGGTTTTTCGGGCTCGGCAATGGCTGCCGATCTCAGCGTTCCCGCTCCGGCTCAGCCGGCGCCCGCTTATTCGGCGCCCGCGGCTACGGATTGGGATGGCCCCTACATCGGCGCGAGCGTCGGTTATGGCTGGGGCACGGCAACGGACAATGGTTCGCTCGGGCTCGGTTCGGTCAGCACGACCGGCTGGCTCGTCGGTGGGCAGGTGGGTTATAACTTCCACCTCACC
>Ga0105237_10000736_pt1 | contig 45152 bp, 42 predicted proteins | sample KBSC24metaG_FD_81520 | JGI IMG/M metagenome (GOLD analysis project Ga0105237, IMG submission 81520) | Corn rhizosphere microbial communities from Kellogg Biological Station, Michigan, USA - KBS C2-4 metaG | ecosystem: Host-associated > Plants > Roots > Rhizosphere > Soil | place: Michigan, USA...
AGGTCTGGTTCGCCGTCCAGTGGTGGTACTCGGTCGGCTGGGTGGTGACTTCGATGCCCGGCGTGCCGGTCACTTCGAGCGAAATCGGCGTGCCGACGCCGTTCGGCGCGGTGAAGGTCACCAAGTCGCCGATCGTGTAGCCCGTGCCGAAGCGCGTCACCGTCGCGACCGGGATGCCGTCGGCGCCGACCGCGATCGAGACCTGCATGCCGGTGCCGGTGCCGGTGCTCGCGCTCTGCGTGCGGCCGGTGTAGCTCTGCGACGGTGTCCAGTCGGCATGCGGGAGCTGTTTCGCATCGTCGATCGAGGCGCCGGAACTCAGGCTGGTGGTGGCGTTGACGGTCAGCCCGTGCGGCGCGCGGATGTCGCCGAGGATCAGATCGTCTGCATCGGTAACGGTGATCCCGGCGACGAACGAGGCGTCGAGCGGATCGATGCGCAGCGTGTCCTTGCCCTTGCCGGGATCGAGACTGAGCGCCGACAGGCCGGCGTTCGCGAAGCCCGTGCTCGCGAAGCTCGGGCTCGCGTCGTCGCTGAGCAGGCGCGAGCGGCCGCCGCCGGCGTCGACCAGGTGCAGCTTGTCGACCGCGTCGCCTGTCGCGATCGAGAGCGTGTCGACGATGCCGGCACCGCCATCGATCGCGCCGCTGATCGAGCCGCCGGCCTTGACCGTGAAGCTGTCCTTCCTGTCGGCGGCGCCGCTCAGGTTCTCCACGCCGCTGAAGGCGGTGCTGCCGAGCGTGCCGGCATCGGCGCCGGTGACCGTCCACGCGGCATCCGTGCCGGGGCTCTCCAGCGTGTCCTGGCCGGCGCCGCCCTGGATCTGGGATGCGACCGAGAGTCCGCGCAGCGTGAAGTCGTCATTGCCGCCGAGGCCGTCGCCGCTGATGCTGGTGATGCCGAGCGTGTCGCTGCCCCAGCGCTCGGTGACGTTGCCGACCGTCAGATCGACGATCACGCCGCCGTTCGCGCCGGTGCCGACCTGCTGCACGATCACGTGGTCGTCGTTCTGCGTCAGCGTGAGCGTCAGCGCGCCATTGCCGGCGAGCGCGGCCAGGTCGGCCGACAGCAGCAGCCGCGGCTCCAGCGATTCGAAGCGCACCGGACGCCGCCTGACTGCCGGCGTGGCCTCGGGCGCGGTGGCCAGCGCCGAGCGCAACTTCCGGACGAGCGTCTTCAGCGTCGGTGCCGGCACCTGGCTCGTTGACGAAACACGGGGCTGTGTCTGCTCGCGACGCGAACGACGGCGGCTGTCACCCATCGGCTGTCTCCTCGCTGCTGTCCATATGCGGCGGGCGGTCGGGTACAGCTTCGACACGAGTGCCCGCCGCAGGCGAGACACGAGAGCAAGCTAAAGCTTCCGGCGCCCGCCCTGGTGGAACAGCTATGTTGGTCGAAAAATGTGACAGATAACACTTGATGAAGCAATGCCGTAAAAGCCGAACTGGTGCATCGCCCGATCTATGGATCGCACGCTCCTTGCGAGGTCGTCTCCACCAATCGCCCGATCGGCAAGAAGTTTCATCGGCGACGGATTTATTCTGCGTAATCTTCGTAAGCCGCTGATTCGTTTGCGACAGGAAGGGTGAGCCTCATGCGCCGCACGACGTTGCAGTTCTTCATCCGCATCGCCAGCCTGCTGGTCATCGTCCTCGGATGCCAGGCCGCGATGGCGCTGCCGGTCACGACCGGCGGCGTGCTCTCCGGCTTTCGGGGCGACACGGTCTCGCCGACGCTGTTCGACCAATCGCTGTCGGGCTTCGAAGGCGCCGATTTCAAGCTGACCTACGACCCGGTCTATCTCAGCTTCGTATCGGCGCTGCCCGGCAGCCTGACGGGCGGCTCGTCGATCCTCGCGGGCGCGCCGACGGCCAACGGCTCGCTGCTCGACGTCCTGATCAGTCTCGCGACGCCGAGCGCGGTCACCGGCGGCCCCGGCTCGGTGTTCGAGGCGAATTTCCTGATCGATGCGCTGGCACCCATCGGCAGTACCCTGGTGCGCTTCGAATCGGTGGACCGGAGCCTGTACGACTTCGAGCCGATCTTCGCGACGGTGAACGTGCTCAGCCCAACCGCCGTGCCGATCGGCAGCACCGGCGTGCTGGCTGCGCTGGGCCTGCTGGCGCTGGCCGCGACACGGCGGCACGCTTCGTCCGTGCGGCGACGCTGACGCCGGCGCGATCGCCTCGGCGTTGCAGGCCGAGAGGTCGTAGATTCACCGCCTCGCTTGCCGCGGCTTCTACCGGCCGGGACCTTGCATGTGGGCCGCCGCATCTCGCACCGACTCCTCGGGACTCCGGCCGTGCTCGCGCGCAACGATGTAGGCGGCGTACCACCCTGACCAGTGGTGTTTCGGGGCGCTCGCTTCGTACGCGCCATGGCGCTCCTCCGCTTCGCGCAGCAGCGCTGTCAGGGTCGCCACGTTCAGGCCGAGCCCTCGCCCAGCAAGCCGTGTCTTGACCTCCTGCAGCAGCCAGGCATTGCCGTCCGGATCGTTGAAGGAGACGTAGGAGCGGTACGAGCTTCCTTCCGGGTCGGGCCCCGGCAGGCGTGCCTGCGTGGCGGCGACACGGCGCCCGCCGTCGAAATGGAATATCTCGCTCACGTCGGCGCCGCCTGCGATGAGCCGGGCGCGTGCCGCCTCGATGTCGTCGACGACGAGCATCAGCCCTTGAACCGAACCCGGCGCCGCCGTCGTGAGGCCGGTGCCGAAGTGAATGGAACACTGCGAGCCGGGAGGCGTCAGCTGCACCACCCGCCACGCTTCGCCGTTGGCGAAATCGGCATCCAGCCGCCAACCCAGGTTCCCGTAAAAGCGCTTGGCGCGATCGACGTCGGACACCGGAATGACGATGACCTCGAGCTTCGTGTCGACCTTCGCGGCGGCCGGCTCCAGGATCGGGTGTTCATGGCTCGTGAGTGTGCTCATCGTGATCTCCGCAGGTTGGGGGTGAGTGGCCTCGGGTTCGCGCGAGGAGTCATGGTGCCCTCAGGCAAACGAAAAGTCGCTCAGGTCGATCCAGACCATGGAGTCCGGGCCCCGGATGCGAGCGGTGCGTTTCGGATTTTTGTCGAAGCTGGAATAGCGCCTTGATGCGCGCCACCTTACTCTCGAGCCGCGCGCCTCCTAGAGTCACTGCATCGGCTGCAGCACCGCGTGCACAAGACAGCCGGCCGACATACCTCCCGCCTCCAAAGGACGCGCGCCATGGGCACAGGGCTTCTCTACTTCGATGATCTGCGGATCGGCGACACCTACGCCAGCGGCACCCACGAGGTGACCCGGGACGACATCAAGCGCTTCGCGAACGAGTTCGACCCGCAACCGTTCCATCTGGACGAAGAGGCGGCCCGCGACACGCTGTTCGGAGGACTCGCCGCGAGCGGCTGGCACACCGCCGCCATCACGATGCGCCTGCTGGTGACCGGTGGGCCGAAGCTGGCCAACGGCATCGTCGGCGTCGGCGGCGAAGTGGCGTGGCCGATGCCGACGCGCCCCGGCGACGTGCTGCGCGTGGACAGCGAAGTGGCGGACCTGATCCCGTCGAAGTCGCGCCCCAATCGCGGGCTGGTCGTCTTGCGCTCCCGGACCGCCAACCAGCGCGGCGACGTCGTGCAGACGCTGACCGCCAAGCTGATGGTGCCCCGGCGCACCGTCTGACCGCACACCCACCCTCACAGGAATCGCCCCATGATCATCGACCCCTCCCTGCTAGACGCCACGGCCAACTACAAGCTGCTCATCGGCTCCATCCTGCCGCGCGCCATCGGCTGGGTGAGCACGCAATCGAAGCACGGCATCGCGAATCTCGCGCCGATCTCGTTCTTCACCGCGGTCGGCCGCAAGCCGCCGATGGTGTCGATCTCGCTGCAGCCGCGCTCCGACGGCAGGACGCTGAAGGACACCTTCGTGAACATCCGCGACACCGGCGAGTTCGTCGTCAACATGGCGACCTTGCCGCTGGCCCACGCGATGCACCGCTCGGCCTTCGAGTTCGATCCGGAGGTCGACGAGTTCAGCGCGGTCGGCCTGGAGAAGGAGGCATCGATCGCGGTCGCGCCGCCGCGCGTGAAGGCGGCGCCCATCTCGCTGGAGTGCAAGCTCGACCGCATCATCCCCGTGGGCGACCTGGGCGACCACGTGGTGTGGGGCGAGGTGCTGCGCTTCAACGTCCGCGACGACGTCTACCTCGAAGGCGGCCGCATCGACACCGGCGCGCTGCAGGCCGTGGGACGGCTCGCGGCCGAATACACGCTCGTCCACAACGCCTTCACCACGCCGCTGGACGAGCGCCTGCTCGACTCCTTCCGCGGCCGGCGCGCCGGCCGCCTGGACGGCCATGCCGACGGCTACTCGCCGATCGACAGCAAGGAATGGTCCGCGTCCGGCGCGACCCGCTGAATCCCGCCACCCTGCCCCAAGACACCAATGAACCTTTCCTCCCAACCCGCCGCGGCGCTGGTCTTCATCCACGGCTTCATCGACGGCGCGAGCGCCTGGGACGACCTGGTCGCGGCGCTCGGCAGCCGCGCCGCCGACGCCTTGTGCGTGGACCTGCCCGGCATGGGCAGCCGCTTCCGCGAGACCGGCCCGTTCAGCCTGGACAGCCTGGCGCAAGACGTGGCCGCCCAAGTCCGCCAGCTCGCGAAGCCGGTCGTGCTGGTGGGCCACAGCATGGGCGCGCAGATCGCGGAACTCGTCGCCGGGCTCGTGCCCGACCGGGTGCGCGGCCTGGCGCTGCTCACCCCGGTGCCGCTGCAAGGCGCCGGGCTGCCCGGCGACGCCATCAAGGGCTTCCATGCCTTGGGCGGCGACCCTGTCGCGCAGCGACAGCTGCGACGGCAACTGTCCTTCAGCCTGACGGAGGAACGGCTGGAGAAGCTGGGGCGCCTCGGCGATGCCGTCGCGCCGGCGTCGGTCGGCGCGTTCGCGGATCTGTGGAACCAGGGGCATGCGCTCGGTGCGCAGAAGACGCTGTTCCCGGGGCCGGTGCTGATCGTCCGCGGCGAGCGCGATGCGTTCGTCACCGACAGCGTGGTGGCCCAGGCCGTCGTGCCGCGCTTCGACCACCCGGCGCAGGCCTGCATCGGCAACGCGGGACACTGGCCGCATGTGGAGCAACCCGAAGCCGTCGCCGGCGTGCTCCGCACCTTCCTCGCGTCGCTCGACGCCGGCGCCGTCGCCCCACAGGGCTGGACGCAGGCCTTCGAGCGGAAATCCGCCACCGCCTTCGCCGAGGCCTTCTCTTCCGACATCGTGCTGGAGGCCAGCGTGCTCGCCAGGCCGGTGGTCGGCATCGAGCAGGTGAAGACGGTGATGGGCACCGCCAGCAAGATCTACGAGGCCTTGAGCTTCACGCACGAGGCGTCCAGCGGTGCGCGCACCTATCTCGAGTGGGAGGCACAGGCCTTCGGCGGCGAGAAGCTGAGCGGCATCACGATCCTGACGAAGAACGAACACGGCAAGGTCGTCCGCGCGGCGATCCATCACCGGCCGCTCGGCGGCGCGCTGAAGTTCTCCGCCGAGCTCGGGCGCCGCCTGCAGGGCCAGCTCGATCCCACCCATTTCTACGGCGCGCTCTGACGCGCTCACCCCAGGAGCAACGACATGGTCCAACGCACCGATGTGCAATTCGAAGCCGATGGCGGCGTGACGCTGCGCGGCTGGCTCTTCGTGCCGGCCGGCTCCGGCCGCCGCCCCGCCATCACGATGGCCCACGGCTATGCCGGCGTGAAGGAACACGGCATCGAGCCCTTCGCACGCGCCTTCGCCGAGGCCGGCTTCGTCGTGCTGCTGCACGACCACCGTGGCTTCGGCGCGAGCAGCGGCGAGCCGCGCCAGGACATCGATCCCTGGCGCCAGATCAGCGACTGGCGGCGCGCCATCAGCTACCTCGAGAGCCTGGACGTCGTCGATCCGCAGCGCATCGGCCTGTGGGGCACCAGCTATGCCGGCGGCCACGCGATCGTGCTGGGCGCCACCGACCGGCGGCTGAAGTGCGTCGTGGCGCAGGTGCCCACCATCAGCGGCTACGAGCAGGGCTTGCGCCGCATCGCGCCGGAAAACGTCGCGGCCATCGAAGAAGCCTTCGCCAGCGACGAGCGCGCGCAACTGGCGGGCGAGCCTCCGCGCCGCCAGGCGATCGTCAGCGCGGACCCCGGCGTGCCGGCGTCATACCGCGCGAAGGACGCAATCGATTTCTACCTGCAGCCGGTGCCTGCCGGTGCCTGGGAGAACAACGTCACCGTGCGCTCCACGCGCGCCGCGCGCATGTACGAGCCTGGCCAGTGGGTCGCGCGCGTGTCGCCGACGCCGCTGCTGATGGTGGTGGCGACGCGCGACACGATCACGCTCACCGACCTGGAGCTTGCCGCCTACGAACGGGCGCTGCAGCCCAAGCGGCTGGTGACCCTCGACGGCGGCCATTTCGACCCCTATGTATCGAAGTTTTCGCAGTCGAGCTCGGCGGCCGTCGAGTGGTTCAAGCAGCACCTGGGCTGAGGCCCTCATCTCGCACACAAGGATCCGATCCATGCCACACCTGAGCGTCACCTTCGAAGAGAACGTCGCCACCCTGGTTCTCGACCGTCCGCCGCAGAACCGCATCGACGACCAGATGGTCGACGAGCTCGCCGCCGCGATCGTCGCCATCGAACGCAGCGACGCCCGCGCCGTGCTCGTGCGCAGCGAGGGCGAGAACTTCTCGTTCGGCGGGGACATCATGAACTGGCCGCAGGCCAGCCTGCGAGAGCTTCGCGGCCGGTTCGAGCACTACATGTCCGTCTTCAACCGCTTCGAGCGCCTGCCGATGCCGGTGGTCGCCGCGGTGCAGGGCCTGTGCTTCGGCGGCGGCCTCGAGCTGGCGCTGCGCGCGGACATGATCTTCGCGGGCGAGTCGGCCACCTTCGGCCATCCGGAGCAGAGCCTGGGCATCGTCACGGTGCTCGGCGGCGTCTACCGGGTGGCGGAACGCGCGGGCCGCTCCCGCGCTGCCGAATGGGCCATCACGTCCGAGCGCGTACCGGCGGCCACGATGGAGCGCTTCGGCGTCGTCAATCGCGTCGTTTCCGACGCGGACCTGCTGAAGGAGGCCCGCGCCTTCGTCCGGAAAGTGTCCCAGGGACCGACACGCGCCTACGCCGCGCACAAGGCCTTGCTGCGCGCCTGGGCCGTCGGCGGGGTCGCCGCCGCGGATGAAGCGATGTTCGACATCGCGATGCCGCTGTTCGAGACCGAGGACGTGCAGCGCGGCCTGAAATCCGCCGTCGATGCATTGAAGGCGGGCAAGCCGCGCCCGGTGCTCGACTTCAAGGGCCGTTGACCACTCTCGCGGGCATGCGGCTTCACTGCACCAGGTCGGCGTCGCTCAGGATGATGTCGTCCCACAGCGTCTGAAACGACAGCCAGCCGAACTGCGGCGATCCCAGCACCGAGGCCAGCCATCGCGCATCATCGGCGGCCCACAGCGAGGGCTCGCCGCAGGCCCGGGCGATCAGTTGCGCTTCGCAGCATCGATTCATCAACACGAACCACCATGCCGCCTCATCCACGGTCTGTCCGGTCGTGAAGATGCCGTGGCCCGCGTGGATCGCCACCCGCTTGTCGCCGAAGCCCGCGGCAAACCGCGCTGCCGAGCCGGGGTCGCGCACGACACGAGGCTCGAGGATCAAGGCCTGCTGTTCGAAGAAGACACAGGCGTCCTGGGTGATCGGATCGAGCAGCCGCTCGAACGCGGCCCAGGTCGACGCGTGCAGCGCGTGCGCATGGCACACCGCGGCGACCTCCGGCCGCGCCTGATGGACGGCCGTGTGCAGCAGCAGCCCGACCGGATTCACCATCCCGCTGCCTTGCACGACCTGGCCCTGGTGATTCACCTGCACCAAGTGCGAGACACGGACCTGGTGCATCGGGATGCCGACCGGGTTGACCCAGAAGTGGTCCGGCAGCTCGGGATCACGGACGGTGACGTGGCCCAGCAGGCCTTCGGAATAGCCGCGCCGGCCGAAGATGCGGCAGGTAGCCGCCAGCCGCTGCAGCACGTGCGATCGCTCGGCGTCCTTTGTCTCGAACACCGGCCGCGAGCGGCTTGCAAAGCTCTGGACACCGATCTGCATGCTTCCACCCTCCTATGGCACCTTGCCCGAAGTCTCACCAGGAGTGTGACCTGACGCTTCGGTTCGGTCCATTCGCCCTTCAGCCCGGAATGTCCGGCTCGACCAGCGTGGCCAGTTGCGCGAGCGATTCCTGCCAGCCGAGGTAGCACATCTCGAGCGGAATCATCTCCGGGATGTTCCGCTGGACGATTGACAGTTCTGTCCCGCAGATCACCGGCCGGAGCTCGACGCTCACCTCGAGTACACCCGGCATGTTGGGATCATCGAACTGATCGGTGTAGAGGAGCCTCTGGTTCGGTACCAGCTCCAGGTACTTCCCTCCGAACGAGTGCGACGTGCCGCTGGAAAAGTTGCGGAACGACATCTTGTATGTCCCGCCGACGACCGGCTCGAGGTGATGGACCGTGCAGGTGAACCCATAGGGTGGAAGCCACTTGGCCATGGCATCGGCTTCCAGAAAGGCGCGATAGACCTTCTCGGGTTTGGCGCGGATGACGCGGTGCAGCTGGACGTTGCGATCGGACATGATGAATCTCCTTGCGGTGGGTGGCCGAGAGAGGGGAAATCCTGCTCTCGAACCTAGACGAACGGAACGGCTGATTTTCGACAGTCGCCGGCCAGGGAATGCCCGAATCGCCGCCAAACGCTTCGAGTAGCATCCGAAGCGTCGGGGTGCCCCATGGGCGAGCAACAAGCCTCGTGACCGGAGCGGGCTGGAACCATGGCAAGAAAGAACGAGGCGACGGCCGCTGATCCAGCGGCGCCAACAGCAGAGCGCGATGTCGGCGGGCCGCGATCGCTCACGCGCCTGCTGGCCTTGTTCGGCCAGTTGTCGCAGAAGCCGGAAGGCCTGTCGCTGGCCGAACTGAGCGTCAGCCTGGAGTCGCCCAAGAGCAGCCTGTTGAACCTGTTGCGCCCGCTGGTGGCCGAGGGTTATCTGATCCACAGCAGCGGCAGCTACAGGCTGGGGCCTTCGATCTTCCGGTTGTCCGCCAGCGTCATCTCGGCCTGGGGATTCCCGAAGCTGATTCGACCGCTGATGGAAGAACTGGTCACGCGCACCAGAGAAACCGCCATGCTCGGCGTGCCCAATTCTCAAGCGGGCGAAGTCACTTTTGCGGAAGTCGTCGACAGCCCGCAGCCGGTGCGCTTGCAAGTCCCCGTCGGAGTCACGCGCCCGCTCCACATCAGCCCCAGCGGCTGGGTGCTGCTGGCGCAACTGGAACCCGCGACCTGCGAGGCCTATATCGACGGCCTGGCGATCGAGACACCCACGGTGCCTGTTGCCACCCCGATCACGCGCGCCTCCTTGGCGAACGAGATCGAAAAGATCCGCCGAGACGGGGTCGGCATCTCGCTCGATGCCGTCACGAGCGGCGTCGGCTCCGTCGTTGCGCCGGTGTTCAATGCCGATGGGCAATGCGTCGCGACGCTGGGCATCGCAGGGCCTTCAGGGCGCATCAGGCAGGATCTCGACAGCATTCGGGCAGCGGTCATCGAGACCGCTGCCAAGGCATCCGCCGTGATGGCGGACAGATCGCCCGCGCGCTCTGCCAGGACGGCTTGACACCGACTACCGGTGGGGACCGAGGGCAAAGATCTGGCCCATCGAAGTCGACGAAGCAGCGTACGCATTTGCCATGTCGCGCCAGCAGTGTTCGGCCACCACGCCTTGCAAGCTGCTGCGCATCCGGCAGGCATCGACCGTCGGATCCGCGGCACCCGCTGAGTCGCCGGCCGCCCCTGCCGTCAGATAGCCGGCGGAACCGAGCAGGCCCGACACTACGCTGATCATCAGCAACTTCATTCCGTTTTTCATCTTGACCTCCTGGCGTCAACGCCAGTTACCGCGAAAAACCCGTTGCCAGTCGCCGTACCGGGCATCCGCTGGAACGCCCTGGAACGAAACGCTCGAGATATCCGGTTGCACTGCCTGCTCGAGCTTGGGAGCGCCCGGCGAAGCCGTCGCCGCGGACAGGCCGCCCACCTCGCCGGCCGATAAAACCAGCACCAGTCCAGACACGGAGGCAAGAACCAATCGACGCGCAAACGGGCTCATGTGAGTCTCCTTCCAAGACCGATCGAGTGAACGAAGATCCCGATCTCCGAACAGAACATCGTTCGGATTAATGAACGATATTCCGATTCCCATCGCGCTTCATCGGTGAAAACCCGTGCCGGCCTCAGGCCCGTTCGAGCATCGCGAAGTCGGCCTTGCCCGCGCCGCAGTCAGGGCAGTACCAGTCTTCGGGCACATCCTCCCAGGCGGTGCCCGGCGCCACGCCGCGCTCCGGGTCGCCCATCGCTTCGTCGTAGATGAAGGCGCAGAAGAAGCACTGCCATTGCCTGCTCGCTTCCCCGCTCATCGCACCTCCCACACCAGCGGCAGCGAATAGATCGTCGCGTTCACGCCGGCGCGCACGCCCGGCGTCTCGCCAGGCTTGACGCGGAAGTCCGGAATGCGCTTGAGCCATTCCTCGAGAAAGATCTTCAGCTCGGTGCGCGCCAGCAGCGAGCCCGGGCAGCGATGCACGCCGTTGCCGAAGGTCGAATGAATCGGCGTCGGGCGCGAAAAATCCACCGTCAGCGGATCGTCGAACTTGCGCTCGTCGAGGCCGTGCAAGGTGGTCGGAAGAATGATCTGGTCTCCGGCACGCATCGCGACGCCCTTGTAGTCGATGTCGCTCACGACAAGCCGCCCCTGGTTCACGACCGGGAAGCGACGCAGCAGTTCTTCCACCGCGTTCGGAATGCGCTCCGGATGCTCGACCAGCTCTCGCCGGTGCGCCGGGCTTCGCGCCAGAAAGCTCGCGGCGAAACCCATCGCGGAGGCCACGGTGTCGAGCCCCCCCACGAGCAGCAGAAAGATCATCGGCGTCAGCGCTTCGACGGTGATCGGCGCGCCATCGACCTGCGCCTTCGTCAACTGGCTGATCAGGTCGCTGCCCGGATTCGCGCGGCGCTCGGCCACCTTCTGGCCGGCGTAGGCGAAGAGACTGTGGAAGGAAGACTCGCGCTCCTCCTCGCTCGACGGCCGCACCTGCTGGTCCGCCCAGTGCAGCAGCTTGGCGCGGTCGCCGGCCGGCACGTCGACCATCTTCATGAAGATGCCGATCGGCAGATGCTGCGCGAAATCGCCGACAAACTCGCACTCGCCCTTGGCGTAGAAGCCTTCGATCAATTCGATCGCCAGCGCCCTCGCGCCCTCGCCCAACGGAGAGACGGCCTTGGGCGACAGCGCAGGCGCGAAGAGCGACCGGTACTTGGCCTGCTCGGGCGGATCGAGAAAGATCGGCGGCAAGGGCACAGGCGGGTTGCGATGGCGCGGCACCACGAGCTGGCGCGACGAGAAGCGCGCGGAGTCCTTGAAGATCTCGTAGATGTCTTCGCCGCGCGTGGCGACCCAGTGGCCGCCGTTGCGCGGCGTCCAGAAGATGTCGGGCACGCCGGGATCGTGCAGGCGCTTCAGGCCGGCGTGATAGTCGCCGTCGACCACCTGGACGTTGTAGAGGTCGAAGTCGACCACCAGCGATTCGGGCACGTGCGGCGGGATGAAGTCGGCAGTGGCTTGCAGAGGGGTCATGGCTGGCCTTTTCGGGCAGGTGGTTCGGGCGATCACGAGTTGACAGCCTCGCTTCGTGGTTCCAATATTAGAACATCGTACATAAATATGAAGCGGAATGTCTACTCACTCGGCGGGGCCCTCAAGCTCATGAGCCACCCCACCTACATCATCGTCGGGGCGGGTTCGGCCGGCTGCGTGCTGGCCAACCGCCTGTCGGAGAACCGTGCCCATCAGGTGCTGCTGATCGAAGCCGGGCCGGAAGACAAGAGCCCGCTGATCGGCATGCCCAAGGGCTTCGGCAAGCTGCTCAGCGATCCGAAGCACGCCGCCTACACCCCGGTGGCAGCGCATGCAGGCAACGCCCGGCGCCAGGAAACCTGGGCGCGCGGGAAGATGCTCGGCGGGTCGAGTGCGATCAACGGCATGGTCTACATGCGCGGCCACCCCGCGGACTATGATGAATGGGCCGCACTCGGCGCCACCGGCTGGGGCTGGGCGGAGATCGCGAAGAGCTTCAAGGCCATCGAGGACCACGCCCTCGGCGCGGACGAGTGGCGCGGCGCCGGCGGGCCGTTGAAGGTGACGCCTTTCGCAGCGCACACCGATCTCGCCGAAGCCACGATCGCCGCCTGCGAACGCCTCGGCCTCGAGCGCCGTGAAGACATCAATCGCCTCGATCACGAAGGCATCGCCTACCTCAGCTACACGATCCGCGACGGCGTGCGCCAAAGCGCCGCCCTGGCCTTTTTGACGCCGGTGCGTTCCCGGCCCAACCTGACGGTGCTCACCGATGCCCAGGTCACGCGGGTGCTGTTCGAAGGCACGCGGGCCGTCGGTGTCGAGACGCGCGTCGATGGGCAGCTGCGGCGCTTCGACGCGGCCCGGGAGGTCATCCTGAGCGCGGGCGCACTGCAATCCCCTCGCCTGCTCCAGCTGTCCGGCGTCGGCGACGGCGAACACCTGCGTTCGCTCGGCATCAGGCTGGCGGCGCACAACCCCGCGGTCGGCCTGAACTTGCGCGAGCACCTGCTGTACATGGCGCAGTGGCGGCTGGCCGATTGGAGCCATTCGCAGAACCGCGAATTCAGCGGCTGGCGGCTCGGCGTGAATGCGGCCCGGTATCTGTCCACCCGCGGCGGCGTGATGGCGACAGGCTCCTATCCTGTCGGCGGCTTCTACAGATCATTTCCCGAGGCCGGCCGGCCCGACGCCCAGCTGATGTTGTCGCCGTTCACGCTCGATTTCGCGGCCGGCGGCATGACGATGGAAAACTTTCCCGGCATGCAGCTCTTCAGCTACGGGCTGCGGCCGCGCAGCCGGGGCCATCTGCGCATCGTCTCGCCCGACCCGGACGTACCCGCCGAAGTCGACCCGAACTACCTGGCCGACAAAGAAGACTGCCGCATCGCGATTGCGTCGATGCGCTTCATGCGCCGCGTCGTCGCGCAGCCGAGCCTGGCTTCGCTGATCCTCGAAGAGACGCGCCCCGGGCCCGCGGTGCAAAGCGACGAGCAGATCCTCGACGCCTTTCGCACCGGCGGCCAGAGCGGCTACCACGCCTGCGGCACCTGCAGCATGGGCGGGGATGCCGGAAGCGTCGTCGATCCGAGACTCAAGGTGCGGGGCGTCGACGGCTTGCGCGTGATGGACCTGTCGGTCGCGCCGACCATGCTGTCGGGCAACACCAACGGCCCGGTGATGGCGATGGCCTGGCGAGCGGCCGACCTGATCCTGGAGGATGCTCAATGAGCGCCCCCGCCCGGCCGCTCCGTAGGGGGCGCTCCGTCCCGCCCGGCGGGACCGCGCGCAGCGCGAGGGTGCCTCAATGAGCCGGCTCGAGGACTACGCCGGGCTCTGGCCCAACATCCGATTGGAACGCGACAGCGACGGCGTGTTGCTGATGACCCTGCACACCGGCGGCGGGCCACTCCTGTGGGGCGCCCGCGAAGGCAGCGTGCACGACACGCTCGGCCAGGCCTGGCGCGAGATCAACCGCGACCGTGGCAATCGCGTGTTGATTCTCACCGGCAGCGGCGACGCCTTCTGCGCCGGCATGAACATGGCCGAGATGCCGCCGCCGGACGAGACGCAAGCGTGGCTGCGCTTGATGCGCGAAGGCCAGGAGTTGCCGATGGGCCTGGCCGATCTGGAGATTCCGGTGATCGCCGCGGGCATGGCCTCGCGCTGGAAGGGCTGGCCGTCGTTGCTTCGCCGCGTTGACCATGCGGTACCGAGCTCAGCGAGGCGGCCACACCAGCGGAAGTTTCATCATCCCGTTGACGTTGCCGGAACTCGTCACCGGCGGCTGCCGCGAGTCGAGTCCGAAGTCGGGGATCCGGCTCAGCCATTCCTCGAGGAACACCCGCAACTCCATCCGCGCGAGACCAGCCCCCGGGCAGCGATGCGGCCCGTCGCCGAAGGCGGCGTGGCGCGACTGCGGCCGAGAGAAGTCCACCGTCAGCGGATCGGGGTAGCGCCGCTCGTCCAGGCCGTGCAGCACCTTCGGCAGCATGATCTGCTCGCCCGCCTTGAAGGCGACGCCGCCGTACTCGAAGTCATGCGTGATCAGGCGCGCCGTGTTCGGCACGCCGAAGCGGCGCAGGAACTCCTCGACCGCCACCGGGATCAGCGAACGGTCGGCAATGAGTTGCGCGCGCAAGACGGGATGCTCGGCCAGATGCCGCGTCAGGAAGCCGATGCTGGCCGCAACGGTGTCGAGCCCCCCGAAGATCACGTTGACCATCATGCCGAAGGTCTCTTCCGGCGTGTAGTCGCGGCCGTGGACCTTGGCGTTGACCATCGCGCTGAAGAGATCCGGCCCGGGCCGGGCGCGGCGCGCGACGATCCATTGGCCGATGTACTGCTGCAGCTGCCGGAATGCCCACATGCGCCGCTCGCCGTCGCCGCGCACCGAGGCCTCGGTCATTTCCAGCAGCAGCTCGCGATCTTCCAGCGGCAGATCGACCAGCCGCAGGAAGACGACGATCGGCAAGCGCTTCGCGAAGGCGTCGACGAACTCGCATTGGCCTTGACCGACGAAGCTGTCGATCAGCTCGATCGCCAGCGCACGAACGCTGCCTTCCAGGTCGTTCACCGGCCTCGGCCCGAACTTGGGCGACAGCAAGGCGCGGAACGGCGTGTGCTCCGGCGGGTCCATCTCCAGCGGGACGAGGCGAATCGCCTGCTCGGCCTTCGGCACGGTGACCGATGCGTGAGAGAAGCGCGCCGAGTCGAGCTGCATCGCGTCGATGTCCGCGGCGCGGGTCGCGATCCAGTGGCCACCGTAGTGCGGCGTCCAGACGATGTCTGCAGTGCCCGGCGCATGCAGCCGGGCCCAGGCGCGATGCACATCCTCCTCGTGGCCTTTCGGCGCGAGGTAGTCGAAATCGACCACACGCTCGGGGTCGACGTGGGCAGGGCGGGCGGCCAGAGCACTCATCGAGCTTCCTTCACGCGCCGACCAAGCTCGCCGGCACAGCGAGGACCTCGTCGACGTGCCTGAGAAATCGCGCCGCATCGGCGCCGTTGATCACGCGGTGGTCGTAGCTCAGCGAGAGAGGGGCCTTCAGTCGCCATTCGATCGCATCGTCGGTTCCGCGTCTGGGCTTCCACTCGGCCTGGGTGATGCCGAGGATCGCGACTTCGGGCGCGTTGACGATCGGCGTGAAGCCGGTACCGCCGATGCCGCCGAGCGAGCTGATCGACATGCAGCCGCCTTCCATGTCCGTCATCGGCAATCCCCGGCCACGGGCCTTGCCCGAGAGCGCCGCGATATCGGAGGCGATCCCGGTCAGCGGCTTCTTGTCGCAGTCCCGGACCACGCCGACCACGAGCCCGCGCGGCGTGTCGATGGCGATGCCGATGTTGAAGTATTTCTTCAGCACGAGATGCTTGCCGGCCGAATCCAGCGAGGCATTGAATTGCGGAAAGGCCTTCAGTCCCGAGACGAGGGCTTTCGCGAAGAACGCGAGCGGACTCGGCTTGGGCTCGAGCGTCTTGCGCAGCGCTTCGAGCGCGGTGATGTCCGCTTCGTCGTGATGCGTGACATGCGGAATCGCCAGCCAGTTGCGCGACAGGAATCCCGCCGTCAGATTCTGGATGCGCGACAGCGGCTTGACTTCGACTTCGCCGAAGGCCGCGAAGTCGATCGCCGGCCACGCGGGCAAGTCTTGGCCGATCATGGCGCACCCTTCGCGCTTCGCGCTGTCCCTCCAAGAGGGAGCGAGCCCGCCTTCGGGCGGCCGGGCGACGGGCTCATTCGATCTCGGCCAGCACCGCGCCGACCTCGTAGAGCGAGCCCACCTGCGCGATGATCTTCAACGTGCCGCTCGCCGGCGACTCGATCTCCTGCACGGACTTGTCGCTTTCCAGCGCGTACAGCGGCTGGCCTTCGGTGACGGCGGCGCCGTCGGCGGCCATCCATTCGGCGAGGGTCGCCTCGTTCATCGAGAAACCGATCTTGGGAAGTAGAACCTGGGTGGCCACGGGCTTGTCCTTGGTCGTTGCGGTATTCGTTCTTCAGTCCAGCGTCTTGCGGATCGCGGCTTCGATCGCCGATTGCTGCGGCACGAAGGCCATCTCCAGCGTCTTCGAGAACGGCACCGGCGAGTGATTCGAGCCGACCCGCTGCACCGGCGCCTTCAAGTCGCCGAACAAGTGCTCGTGCAGCAGTGCCGCGATCTCCGCTCCGACGCCGAAATTGCGCACCGCCTCATGCACGACCACGGCACGCCGCGTCCTGGCCACCGAGGCCAGCAAGGTCGCCTGGTCCAGCGGCGAGATCGTGCGCAGGTCGATCAGCTCGACCTCGACGCCCTCCTTCGCGAGCTTCTCCGCCACCGCGGCGCAATCCTGCAGGGTGCGGCTGTAGCTGATCACCGTCACGTCGCGGCCCTCGCGCAGCACGTTCGCCTTGCCGAGCGGAATGCGCTCGCCGAGCTTCGGCGCAGCGCCCGGGTTCCAGTAGGTCGGCATGTTCTCGATGAAGAGGCAGGGATCGTCATCGAAGATGCAGGAGAGCATCAGCCCGTAGGCCTCGGCCGGCGACGAGGGCGCCACCACCTTCATGCCGGCGGTGTGGGCGAACCAGGCCTCGAGGTAGTCGGCATGCTGGCCGCCGGTGCCGAAGCCGGCGCCGGTCATCGTGCGGATCGTGATCGGCACGTGGGTCTGGCCGCCCGACATGTAGCGCAGCTTGGCCGCATGGTTGACGATCATGTCCATCGCCACGGTCGTGAAGTTCATCAGCATGATCTCGGCCACCGGCCGCATGCCGACGATGGCCGCGCCGATGGCCGCGCCGATGATCGCCTGCTCGGAGATCGGCGTGGAGCGGACACGCGCGGTGCCGTACTTGGTCGACAAGCCCTTGGTCACGCCGACGATGCCGCCCTCCTGGCCATCGGCGATGTCTTCGCCGAGCAGGATCACGTTCGGGTCCAGCCCCATCGCCTCGTCGAGGGCGAGGTTGACGGCCTGGATGGTGTTGATCGGTTTACTGCTCATGCGGATACCTCCTCTGCCAGGACGTCGCGCTGGAGTTCAGCGAGATCCGGCACCGGGCTGTCGAGCGCGAACGCGACCGCTTCATCGATCTCGCGGTCGATCGCCGATTCCAGCGACGCCAGCTCGGCCTCGGCGACGCCCCCTTCGATCAGCCAGCTGCGGAACCGCGGCACGGGATCCTTGGCCATCGCCGCCTCTTTTTCGCCCGGCGCCATGTAGGCATCGGCATCGCCGAACACATGCCCATGGAAGCGGAAGGTCTTGGCTTCGATCAAGGTCGGCCCCTCGCCGGCACGCGCCCTGGCGACAGCCTCGCGCGCGACGGCGTAGACCGCCAGCGGATCGTTGCCATCGACGGTGACACCGGGCATCTGGTATCCCGCCGCACGGTCCGAGATCTGCCTGGCCGATGTGGCGAGCTCGTAGCGCGTGTGCTCGCCATAGCCGTTGTTCTGACAGACGAAGACGACCGGCAGCTTCCACACCGCCGCCATGTTCAGGGCTTCGTGAAAGGCGCCGATGTTCGATGCACCGTCGCCGAAATAGGCGACGGTCACCTGCTTCTGGCCGCGGATCTGCGCCGCCAGCGCCAGCCCGTTGGCGATCGGCATGCTGCTGCCGACGATGCCGGTCGTCACCATCACGCCGGACTCGGGATGCGTGATGTGCATCGGGCCGCCCTTGCCTTTGCAGGTGCCGGTCGCCTTGCCCGCGATCTCCGCCCACAGCAGCTTCGAGGGCACGCCTTTCGCGAGCATGTCGTGGATGCCGCGATAGATCGTGCAGATCGTGTCCTCGTGCGTGAGATTGACCGAGACCGCGGCGGGAATCGCCTCCTGCCCGCGCGGCGAGTAGTACGGCGCGACGATCTTGCCGGATTTGATGACCGATCGAAATCGGTCGTCGCTGCGCTGGATCAAGGCCATGCGGCGATAGATGTCGACCAGGATGGCCTGGTCGACGCGGGTGTCTGGAGTCATGGGTCTTCTCCTGCCAGTGTCAGTGGACGGCCGCGCCGAGCGCGTGATGCGCGGCGATGTAGCCGAAGGTGAAGGAAGCGCCGATGCTCGCGCCCGCGCCGGGATAGCAGCGGCCCACCACCGAGGCCGTGCAATTGCCGGTGGCATAGAGCCCGCCGATGACGGAGCCATCCGCCCGCAGCACGCGGGCATGCTCGTCGGTCACCACGCCGCCCGCGGTGCCGACATCGCCCGGGTACATGCGCACCGCATAGAACGGCGGCTTTTCGATCGCGCCGAGGTTCGGGTTCGGCGTCACGGTCGGGTCGCCGTGGCAGCGGTCGAAAGCCCGCGAGCCGCGGCCGAAATCGCTGTCGACGCCGCTGCGGCAAAAGCCGTTGAAGCGCTCGATCGTGCGCTCGAGGCCGGGCTTGTCGATGCCGGTCTTCGCCGCCAGTTCGTCGATCGAATCGGCCTTGATCAGGTATCCGCTCTTCAGCCACTCGTCGGGCACCTGGCCCGGCTGTGCCGTGCCCCAGGGGTAGTAGGCGCGCTGGCGGCTGTCCATGACGACCCAGCTCGGCACGGCCTTGCCGGTCTGCTGCTGGCGCTTGTACATGCGCTGGCCGATCTCCATGTAGGCGCCGGCCTCGTCGCAGAAGCGTTCGCCGAGCTGGTCGACCATCATCGAGTACGGCAACGAGAGATCCAGGTGATGCATGAAGGGCAGCGGCGTGCCGTCGGCCGCATAACCACCCGGCTTCGGCGGCTGGCCGTCGGGCGCGAGCGAGGTGACGACCCACCAGGCTTCATCCATGCAGTCCACCGCGGCGCCGAGGGCCATCGCCATCTCGATCACCTCGCCGGTGTCGCCGGGGTTGGCATTGGTCCAGGCGGCCGAGCTCGGCTGGGGCTGGAAGCGCGAGCGCATCGACGCGCTGCGCGAGAAGCCGCCGACGTTCATCAGCACGCCCTCGCGCGCCTGCACCCGCACCCGCTTGCCGCCGCGCTGCACCGCAACGCCGGCGACACGATCGCCGTCGAGGATGAACTCGGCCAGTGCCGATTCGGTCCAGATCGGCAGCTGCTCGCGCAGTGCGATCTGCAGCATGCGGCCCTGGATCGCCGCACCGGCGCCTGCCAGATGCTGGCCGGTCAGCTTGGCCCTCAGCATGCGCCCGACCATCGCCAGCGCCGCCTTCTTGCCGGTCCAGGTGCGCTTGGCGAGCATCAGCGACGGGAACTGATCGGTCGGCACCGGGAGGTTGAAGCCCTTGTAGCGCGAGAGCTTCGGCTCCCACTCGCCGAGCTCGCGCGTGTCGAACAGTTCGGCCAGCAGCGAGCGGCCGCGCGGCTCGCCGCCGGGCAGTTCGTCGTAGTAGTCGGACCAGCCATCGGCATAGACGAACTTCATGCCCTGGCGCTCGAGGAATTCGACCATCTTCGGCCCGGTGCGGATGAAGGCATCGCGGCGCGCCGGCGTGGTCCCGGGGCCGTCGTAGGTGACGACGGAGTCCAGATACTGGCGCGCCCGTTCGGGGCTGTCCGCCACGCCGGCGCGCTTCATCACCGGGTTGTTCGGCACCCACCAGACGCCGCCGGAGAAGCCGGTCGAGCCGCCGATCTGCGGCAGCTTCTCGACGATCAGGGCGCGCTTGCCGAGTTGCTTCGCGGCAAGCGAAGCGCACATCGAGCCGCCGCCGCTGCCGACGATGACGAGGTCGAAGCTGTCATCCCAGGTTCCATTCGTAGACATGTCAGGCGCCACCCTTCTCGTCGAACAGGATCTCGCGCAGCACCCGATGGAAGTTCGAGATCGACGACTCCTGCAAGGGGTTCGTCCGCGCACCCCGGAAGGCCTTGGACTTCATGCCCTTCTGCACCTCGGTCATGTTGGCGAAGTCCTGCGACAGGATCAGCCCGAAGCGCTCGACCGTGTCGACCTTCCAGTCGTCCACGCCCCAGTAGAACTCGCGCTGCAGCTTGGGCTCGGTGCCCGGCGCATAGCGGGCGATCGAGCAGATGTCGTAGAAGCAGGAGTCGGGGTTGTCGCCGTCGGGCCGGGCGCGATAGAAGAGCATGCCGTCGGGCGACATCAGAAAGATCATGTTCGGGAACACATGCCAGTCGGTGCCGGCCTTGTAGACCTGCTCGCCGGTGATGTTCGGCCAGCCGGCGCCGTCGGCGATCGCCGCTTCGGCCTGGAACTGGCCGACCTTCATCAGCAGCTCCAGATGCGGCATGTCGGGCGAACACTCGGTGAGGATGCGCTTCGCGGCATCGCGGTCGCGCTCGGTGGTGATCGCCTTCAGCTGGTCTTCCAGGTCGGAAAAGAACTTGACGATGCCGGGGCGCACGTCATCCGGGATCGGACGGCCGGTGCGCGGCGACGGCGCGCCCGGCAGCCGCGCCGGGGCCGGGTAGCCGAACATGCCATGCCGGCCGAAGGTGAAGCTGCGTGTCACGTCGTCGCCCTGCGTGTCGAGCAGCTGCGGGTGCGTCCCGAAGACGTGATAGCCCTCGCTGAAGGCTTCCAGCGCGACCTTCCAGTTGCAGGGCAGGCGCACCGACTTGTACCAGCGGTAGCGCATCTTCTCGAACTCGTAGCAGTCGGTGTACTCCGGCACCGGCGCCAGATGCCGGGCCAGCGGCTCGCAGGCCAGATCGAAGTTGACGAAGACGAAGCCGGCCCAGGTGTCGACCTTGATCTCGGGCAGCGAGAAGTCCTCGTCGCTCATGTCCGGGCAACCCTGCCAGTCGTCGCGGTCGACGATGCGGATCACCTTGCCGTCGAGGTCCCACTGCCAGCCGTGGAATCGGCACTGCAGCCTGGCGGCCGTGCCGCAGCCTTCGGTCAGGCGCCTGCCGCGGTGCTGGCAGACGTTGTGGAAGGCGCGGAGGGTGTCCGCCGTCTGGCGCACGACGATGATCGATTCGTCGTTGATGTCGTAGGTGACGTAGTCGCCGGGGTAGGGAATCTCTTCCAGCCGGCAAGCGAGCTGCCACACCTTGGGCCAGAGCAGGCGCTTCTCGAGCTGGACGATCTCGCGCGAGATGTAGTGCTCGGCCGGCACGTAGTCCACGCGCACCCGGGGTTTCACGGCGGTATCCACAGGCTGTCTCCTGGTGTTGCGGTGCGCCGGCCTCGTGCTGCGTCGCAGGCTGCCGGAACTGCTATTAAGCTGAATAACGTTCCACAATATAAACGCCAGGAATCGACCCTGTCAATGCGAGCCGGCTCGCCGCCGGATCCTGAGGGCCGCGGCCTTCCCGGCTTGACATCGGCACAGCGGTCGATTCACAATTTCGCACTACGTTCATATATGTGACCTGACAAGGCGCCAGACGGAGCATCCCTTGACCTACGAACTGAGCGACGACCACAAGAGCATCCAGGACCTGGTGCGGCGCGTGGCGCGCGAGAAGGTGGCGGCGCGTGCGGACGAGATCGACCGCACGGCCGAATACCCCCAAGACATGTTCGATCTGCTGAAGACGCTCGGTCTGTTCGCCTTGCCCTTCCCGGCCGAATACGGCGGCACCGGCAGCACCCTGGCGGCCTGCGTGGCGGTCGAGGAGTTCGGCCGCGTCTGCTACAACACCGGCTACCTGCTGGTGGTGCAATGGACGCCGTTCGGCGCGATCCTCGCCGGCGGGACCGAGGCGCAGAAGCAGCGCCTGCTGCCGGGCCTGGCCAGCGGCGAACTGCGGGGCGCACTCTCGTTGACCGAGCCGCAGAGCGGCTCCGATGTGTCCGGCATCAAGACCAGCGCGCGCCGCACGGCCGATGGCTACGTGCTGAACGGCTCGAAGATCTGGTGCACCAACGCCGACATCGCCGACTTCATCCTGGTCGCGGCGAAGACTCAAAGCTCGGACGGTACGCCGCTCGGCATCAATCTCTTCGTCGTCGACAAGGGCACGCCGGGGCTCAGCGTCGGCCGCAAGGAAGACAAGATGGGCGCGCGCGGCGTACCGTCGTGCCCGCTGTTCTTCGACAATGCGGTGATCGCCGAAAGCAGCCGCCTCGGACCGGAGGGCGGCGAAGGCTTCAAGGTCGCGATGGAGGCGCTGAACACCAGCCGCCCGATCATCGCGGCGCGCGCGGTGGGGATCGCGCAGGGAGCGATCGACCACAGCGTCAGGTACATCCGGGAGCGGCGCGCCTTCGGCCACGCGATCAGCGACTTCCAGGGCGTGCGCTGGATGATCGCCGACATGGTGATGCAGACCGAAGCCGCGCGGCAGCTGGTCTACCGCACGGCAGCGATGGTCGATGCCGGCGTGACCGGCAAGGCGCTCGCCCCGATGGCGGCGATGAGCAAGTGCTTTGCCTCCGACGTGGCGATGAAGGTCGCGACCGACGCGGTGCAGCTCTTCGGCGCCGCCGGCGTCTCGGCCGAATACCCGATCAACCGCTACTTTCGCGACGCGAAGGTGGTGCAGATCATCGAGGGCACGAACCAGGTGCAGCGCAACATCATCGCCGGCAGCGTGCTCGGCAAAGTGTCCAAATGACAGCCCTCCGTCCGACGAGTACATCGGACGACCCCCCGGGGGGCTGCGGGCCGGCTTGGGAGCGGCCCGGCGCTCGGCCCGCGGCCCGGAGCGGACCGCTGGCCGGGCTCAAGGTGGTCGAGCTCGCGGGCATCGGCCCCGGGCCGATGTGCGCGATGCTGCTCGCCGACCTCGGCGCGACCGTGATCCGCGTCGACCGCAAGGAACCGGTGAAGCTCGGCATCGAGCGGCCGCTGAAGTTCAATACCCTGCTGCGCAATCGCGGCATCATCGCGCTCGATCTGAAGGATCCGCGCGCCGTCGAGACGGTGCTCGACCTGGTGGCATCGGCCGATGCCCTGATCGAAGGCTTCCGCCCGGGCGTGACCGAGCGGCTCGGCCTCGGCCCCGAGGTCTGCCTGCAGCGCAATCCGCGGCTCGCCTACGGCCGGCTGACGGGCTGGGGCCAGGACGGGCCGCTCGCGCAGCGGGCCGGGCACGACATCAACTACCTCGGGCTGACCGGTCTGCTCGATGCCATCGGCCGCGAAGGCCAGCCGCCGACGATCCCGCTGAACATCGTGGGCGACTACGCCGGCGGCTCGCTCTACATGGCCGTCGGCCTGCTCGCCGCGATCCTCGAGGCGCGGCAGTCAGGCCGCGGGCAGGTCGTCGACGCGGCCATCGTCGACGGTGCGGCCCACCTGGCGACCACCTTCCACGGCATGATCGCCGCACGCATCTGGCAGTCCGGCCGCGGCACCAACCCGACGGACTCGGGTTCGCACTTCTACGACTGCTATGAATGCGCCGACGGGCGCTGGCTCGCCGTCGGGCCGATCGAAGCGAAGTTCTTCGACGAATTGCTGAAGCGCCTGGAGATCGACGCGGAGAGCCTCGGGCCGCAGATGTCGCGCGAGCACTGGAAGTCGGCGAAGGCCGCACTCGCAGCGAAGTTCAAGGAGCGCAGCCGCGACGAATGGTCGGCCCTGCTGGAAGCCAGCGATGCCTGCGTGTCGCCGGTGCTGGCCTTCGACGAAGCCCCCCTGCACGCGCATCTGAAGGCGCGCGGCACCTTCATCGAGATCGACGGCATCATGCAGGCCCGGCCGGCCCCGCGCTTTTCTCGCAGCATGCCCGACACGCCAACCGCGCCCCAGGCAATCACGCCGGCCAACACCGACAGCACCCTGGCGGCCTGGTTCGACGCGGAGAAGATCGCCTCGCTGCGCGCTCGCGGCGTGATCGACTGAACGACTGAAGAGACCCTCTGCCATGGACCTGCGATTCACCGACGAAGAAGTCGCCTTTCGGCACGAGGTGCGCGCCTTCTTCGCCGAGGCCCTGCCGGGCGACATCCGCCGCAAGGCCGAACTCGGCCAGCGCATCTCGAAGGAGGAGATGCTGCGCTGGGTGCGCATCCTGTACGACAAGGGCTGGGCCACGCCCTCCTGGGCGCCGGAATGGGGCGGCACCGGCTGGGACGCCATCAAGCAGTACATCTTCAAGGAAGAGCTCCACATGGCGCCGGCGCCCGAGCCGATCTCCTTCAACATGAACATGATCGGGCCGACCCTGATCGCCTTCGGCAGCGAGCAGCAGAAGCGCCATTTCCTGCCGAGGATCGCGCGCATGGACTACTGGTTCTGCCAGGGCTTCTCGGAGCCCGGCGCCGGCTCCGACCTGGCCTCGCTGCGCACGACCGGCGTGCGTGATGGCGACCACTACGTGCTCGAAGGCCAGAAGCTCTGGACATCGACCGCGCACCATGCCGACTGGTGCTTCGTGCTCGCGCGCACCGACCCGGCCGCGAAGAAGCAGCAGGGCATCAGCTACCTGCTGATGGACATGAAGACGCCGGGCATCACGATCCGGCCCATCGTGACGATCGACGGACATCACGAGACCAACGAGATGTTCCTGGACAAGGTGCGCGTGCCCGTCGCGAATCTCGTCGGCGAGGAGAACAAGGGCTGGGACTACGCCAAGTACCTGCTCGGCCACGAGCGCAGCGGCATCGCACGGGTCGGCGTTTCGAAGATGCGCGTGCGCCGCGCCCGGCAGCTCGCGGCGCAGGTGATGTCGAGGGGCGAGCCGTTGATCGAGGACGAGCGTTTCCGCGAGCGCGTCGCGGAGATCGAGGTCGAGCTGAAGGCCTTGGAGATCACGCAGATGCGATTGATCGCCGAGATCGGACGGCGCCACGACGGCAAGCCCGACCCGAAGTCCTCGATCCTGAAGATGAAGGGATCGCAGCTGCAGCAAGCCTCGGCCGAGCTGCTGCTCGAAGTGGCCGGCTACAGCGCGCTGGAGTTCGATGCGGACTTCGTCTCCGGATTGCACTCGGAGGTCGACGGCGACGACTGGGCGATGGCCATCGCGCCGAACCACTTCTGGGCGCGGCACGTCTCGATCGTCGGCGGCTCGAACGAGATCCAGCGGAACATCCTCGCCAAGACCATCCTGGGTCTGTAGACAATGGACTTCGATCTCTCCGACGAACAACGCATGCTGCAAGACAGCATCACACGGCTGCTCGCCGAGCGCTGCGGCTTCGAACAGCGCCAACGCCATCTCGCCGAGCCGGGCGGCTACAGCCGGGCACTGTGGCAGCAGTACGCCGGGTTGGGGCTGCTCGGGCTGCCGTTCTCCGAGGCCGACGGGGGCTTCGGCGGCGGGCCGGTGGACACGCTGATCGTGATGCAGGCGCTCGGCCGCGCGCTGGCGCTGGAGCCGTATCTCGCGACCGTCGTGCTCGCGGGCGGGCTGGTGCGCGATGCCGGCTCGGCCTCGCAGCGGGCCGCGCTGCTGCCTGCGGTCGCGGCGGGCGAGATGACGCTGGCCTTCGCGCACAGTGAGACCGCGGCGCGCTTCGATCTGGCCCTTGTCGAGACCACGGCACGCGCGCAAGGCGGCGGATGGGTGATCGACGGGGCCAAGCGCTTCGTGCTGTCGGGCGACGGCGCGAACAGGCTGATCGTCTCGGCGCGCAGCAGCGGAGGCGCGGCAGACCCGCAGGGCCTGTCGCTCTTCGTGGTGGATGCGCGCGCCGCCGGCGTCTCCCGGCGCGGCTACGGCTTGCAAGACCATGGCCGGGCGGCCGATATCCGTTTCGATGCGGTTCATGTGGGCACCGACGCGCTGCTCGGCGAACCGGGCGCGGCCCTGCCAGCGATCGAGCGGGCCGTCGATCACGCAGTCGCCGCACTCTGCGCCGAAGCCATCGGCGTGATGGAGCGAGCGCACGAGCTGAGCGTCGAATACCTCAAGCTGCGCAAGCAGTTCGGCGTCGTGATCGGCTCCTTCCAGGCCTTGCAGCACCGCGCGGTGGACATGCTGGTCGCGATCGAGCAGGCACGCAGCATGGGGCTGTACGCGACGATGATGTGTACCGAAGCGGACGCCGCGGAGCGCGCTCGCGCGATCTCGGCCGCCAAGGTGCAGATCGGCCGATCGGCGCGCTTCGTCGGCCAGGAAGCGATCCAGCTGCACGGCGGCATCGGCATGACCGAGGAGTGCCAGGTAGGGCACTACTTCCGGCGGTTGACCGTCATCGAAACGCTGTTCGGCGACACGCCGCATCATCTGCGGCGGCTGGCCTGCGAGGGCGGTTCGATTGCGTGCTGAGATTTTCTGCAGGTCAGCACGGCTGGCTTGCTGCGGTTTTGTCGGCGATGTATATTGGTTATGTTGATATCAACATCTGAATCGCATTGATGGCACTGCAAATCGCAAACCCGAACGTCGTCAGCAAAGTCGAACGGTTGGCCAAGAGCACCGGATTGAGCAAGACTGCTGTCGTCGAACGAGCCCTGGATCGATTGATCAGCGAGATCTCGGGTGCTTCGGACCAGACGGCGCGAATGGCAGCGCTGCTGTCGCAACTCGACCGGATACCCGACCGTGCAGACGCCTTTGATCCCTTGGAGTGGGACGCGCACGGCCTGCCGAAATGATCGTCGCGGACACCTCCGCCATCGTGGCGATCGCCTTCGCGGAGCCGGAACGCGAGGCCTTTGTTCAAGCCCTACAGCGGACCGACCGTGTCTTGATCAGCACCGTCTCGGTCGTCGAGGCACGCATGGTGGTGCACGGCCGCCGTGGGCAGCGTGCGGTGGTGTTGGTGGACGACTTGCTGCGATTGCCGATGTTCGAGGCGGTCCCGCCAGGGCCTGCCGAAATGGATGCGGCCTATGCCGCTTTCGTCGCCTTCGGCAAGGGCAGCGGCCACGCGGCCAGCCTGAACTTCGGCGACGTGTTCAGCTATGCGCTCGCCAAGGTGCGCGGCTTGCCGCTGCTGTTCAAGGGGAACGACTTCTCCGAAACCGACATCGCCAACGCGCTGGCCGCCTGAGAGGATGGAGCCCGCGGCGAGCGGCCGGGCGGCGGCAGGCGCGGCGAGCGGACGGCGTCAGGCCACCCTCGTCGCCTTCGACGCCACCCCGCCGACCACGCCGGAAGCCCGCGAAGCCACTTCCTTGACGGTGGCCTTCAGCGATTCCAGCTCGTTGCGGAAACGATCGGACGGCCCGGCGATGTTCAGCGATGCGATGCATCGGCCATCTCCGTCGAACACCGGCGCGGCGATCGCGGCCAGGCCGACCATGAAGGCATCGATCGACGTCGACACGCCTTCCGAGCGGATCTTCTCGAGTTCGCGCGTCAGCGACGCGCGCGTGACGGGCGTCGCCGTCTTCAGCTTGAACGCCACCGAGTTCACGTACTGGTCGCGCCAGGCCTTGTCGGTATAGGCGAGCAGCAGCCGCCCGGCCGAGCTGGAGTAGATGGGCCGCGTCGTGCCCACCGGGATCTGGTAGCGCACCGGGTGCGGGCTGTCGATGATCTCGACATAAGTCAGCACTTCGGCCTCGCTGTTCAGCACCCCGAGCAGCACCGACTCACCGGTGCGTTCGACCAGTTCTTCCATGAAGGGCCGGATCATCTTCGGGAAATTCCAGGCCGACATCACGCTCGCCGCCAGCCGGAAGATCGACGGCCCGAGGCGATACGTGCCGTTGCTGTGGATCAGGTAGCCCTCCGCCACCAGCGGGCGCAGCAGATTGAGCAGGCTGCTCTTGGGCGAATCGAGCGTGACATTGAGTTCGGCCAGGGACATGCCGTTGGGCATCAGCGACAGCACGTCGAACAGCCCCAGCAATCGCGTCAGCGACCGGGGGCCGGTGACATCGCGATCCGGATTGGCCGGCGCGACTGCGGTCGATCCCGGCTTCTTGTTGGTGGCCATCGGCAATCTTTCCTCTCTGCTCTGTCGCCGCGCGGTCTCGGCTGCGACCGGCGAGGACGCGATGCTAACCGAGGCACTCTGTGGGGTAGGCGGGGATTGCGATGGCATGGCGGCTCCTGGCCGGTGACTACAAGGAAGCGCTCATTTCGGGCACCGCCTGGAACAGATCCGCGACGAGGCCGTAGTCGGCCACGCCGAAGATCGGCGCCTCGGGATCCTTGTTGATCGCGACGATGAGCTTGCTGTCCTTCATGCCGGCCAGATGCTGGATCGCGCCGGAGATGCCGACGGCAATGTACAGCTCGGGCGCGACGATCTTGCCGGTCTGGCCGACCTGGTAGTCGTTCGGTGCGAAGCCGGCATCGACTGCCGCGCGCGAGGCGCCGACGGCTGCACCGAGCTTGTCGGCCAGCGCATCGAGCAGCTGGAAGCTCTCGCCGCTGCCCATGCCGCGGCCCCCGGAAACGATGACCCGCGCCGCCGTCAGCTCGGGGCGCTCGGATCGGGTCAGGGCCTGGCTGACGAAGCGCGAGGTGGCACTGGCCGGCCCGGCGGGCACGGTCTCGATGGGCGCCGCTTCATGAGCCGCGCCCGCCCGGTCGAACGCCGCGCCGCGCACCGTGACGACCTTGATCGCATCGAGCGCCTTCACGGTCGCCATGCCGTTGCCGGCGTAGATCGGGCGCACGAAGGTATCGGCGGCGACGACCGCGGTGATGTCGGACACCTGCGCCACGTCGAGCAACGCGGCGACGCGCGGCATGAAGTTCTTGCCGACGGCCGTGGCACCGGCCAGCACATGGCTGTAGCCGCGCGCCAGGCCGACCACCAGGTCGGCCAAGTTTTCGGCGAGCGGGTGGGCGTAGTCGCTCGCGTCGGCGACCAGCACCTTCGCCACGCCGGCGATCTTCGCCGCCTCGGCGGCGACGGCCGAACAGCCCTGCCCCGCCACCAGCACGTGCACCTCGCCGCCGATGCCCGACGCCGCCGTCACCGCCGCGCGCGTCGCCCCCTTGATCGCACCATCGCCATGCTCGGCGACCACCAGGATCGATGTCATCTCAGATCACCTTTGCTTCCGTCTTGAGTTTGCTCGTCAGCGCGGCCACGTCGGGCACCTTGACGCCGCCGGCGCGCGCCTTCGGCTCGCTGATCTTCAGCAGCTGCGTGCGCGGCGCCAGGTCCACACCGAGCGAAGCCGCGGCGATCGTGTCGATCGGCTTCTTCTTCGCCTTCATGATGTTGGGCAAGGTGGCGTAGCGCGGCGAATTGAGGCGCAGGTCCACGGTCACGACGGCCGGCAGATCGAGCGCGAGCGTCTCCAGCCCGCCATCGACTTCGCGCGTGACCTCGACCGCCCCGCCGGCCAGCGTGACCTTCGAAGCGAAGGTCGCCTGCGGCCAGCGCAGCAATGCGGCCAGCATCTGGCCGGTCTGGCCGGCGTCGTCGTCGATGGCCTGCTTGCCGAGGAACACGAGTTGCGGCTGCTCCGTGTCGACCAGCGCCTTCAGCAGCTTGGCGACGTGCAGCGGCTCGATCTCCGCCGCCGTCTCGATCAGCACGCCGCGATCGGCGCCGAGCGCCATCGCGGTGCGCAAGGTCTCCTGACAGGCCGGCACGCCGATGCTGACGGCGACCACCTCGGTCACCACGCCCGCTTCCTTCAGGCGCACGGCTTCCTCGACCGCGATCTCGTCGAAGGGATTCATCGACATCTTGACGCCGGCCAGATCGATGCCGGTGCCGTCGGATTTGACTCTGGCCTTGACGTTGTAGTCGATGACCCGCTTGACTGCGACCAATGCCTTCATGCTCTCGCTCCTCACACCGGATCCCAGGGCGTCAGCTTCATCGACGGCACGTTCTCGAAGAAGCTCGACTCGAAGGCGGGCATCGCCTCGTCGGCGATCATCTCCGGCGTCCAGCCGTCGCCGCGGTGCATCGAGCGCATCATGCGGATCTGGCTGAAAAAATAGATCTCGTTGGCGCGCACGCCGAAGATCTGGCCCGAGACGTTCTCGGCCCGGTCGCTGGCGAGATAGACCGCGAGCGGCGCGATCTTGGCGCTCTCCATCTTCTTCAGCTTCTCGACGCGCGCCTTCTGCTCCGGCGTGTCGGCCGGGATGCCGGCGGTCATCGCCGTCCAGGCCCAGGGCGCGATGCAGTTCGAGCGCACCTTGAACTTCGCCATGTCGAGCGCGATCGATTTGGAGAGTCCGACCAGTCCCATCTTCGCGGCCGAGTAGTTGCCCTGGCCGAGGTTGCCGATCATCCCGGAGGTGGAAGTCATGTGCACGTAGCTGCCGCTCTCCTGGCTCTTGAAATGCGGCGCCGCAGCGCGGGTCATGAAGAAGGAGCCGTTCAGGTGCACGTCGACGACGGCCTGCCACTCTTCCTTGCTCATGTTGAAGATGAAGCGGTCGCGCACGATGCCGGCGTTGTTGACGATGCAGTCGATGCGGCCGAAGCTGTCGAGCGCGGCCTGCACGATCTTGTGCGCCGAATCCCACTCGGCCACGCTTTCCACCGCCGCGACGGCCTGGCCGCCCTCGGTCCGGATCTCGGCGACCACCGATTCGGCCAGCGGCCGCCCGCTCTGCTTGTCGCGCGCCAGATCGTTGACGACCACCTTCGCGCCATTCGCCGCGAACGCCTTGGCGAAGTCGCGCCCGATGCCGGCGCCGGCGCCGGTCACGACCACGACCTTGTCTTGAACCATTCCCATCCGATTGCTCCTTGAGTCCGATATCCGGTTGTCAGTCGCCGCTGAAATCAGGCGCGCGCTTGCCGCGGAACGCCGCGACCGCTTCGGCATGGTCGCGTGTCTGGTTCGACAGCACTTCATACGCCATGCCGGCATCCATCACCGAGGCGGCCAATTGCTTCAGTCCGACATTGATCGTGGCCTTGGTCCATTGCACCGCGCGGCGCGCACCGCCGGCCAGACGCTGCGCGAAAGCGTCGACCGCAGCGTCGAGCTCGTCGGCCGCACAGGCGAAATTGACCAGGCCGATCTTCGCCGCCTCCTCGCCGGTGATGACGTCGCCGGTCAGCAGGTATTGCTTGGCGCGGGCATAGCCGATCAGTTGCGGCCAGATCACCGCGCCGCCGTCGCCGGCGACGAAGCCGACCTTGACGTGCGGATCGGCGATCTTCGCGTGGTTCGCGGCGAAGCTGATGTCGCTGAAGAGCGCCAGCGTCGAGCCGAGTCCCATCGCGGCGCCGTTGATCTTCGCGATCACCGGTTGCGGGATGTCGAGGAAGCTGCCGATCAGCCGCTTGGCCACGCCGGCCTCCGGGTACATCAGCTGCGGCTTGTCGACCAGCAGCTGCATCTGCTCGATGTCGCCGCCGGCGCTGAAGGCCTTGCCGTTGCCCGTCAGCACGATCACATGCGTGGCGTCGTCACGCGGCACTTCGTGGATGAAGCGCTCGAATTCATCGTGCAGCGCCGGATCGAAGGCGTTGAGGGTGTCCGGGCGATTGAAGCTCGCATGCAGGACCTTGCCGTCGCGGCGCAACGCGATGCTCTTGTAGCTCTCGAAGTTCATGCCGCCTCCTTTTGCGCCTGGACGAATCGCCCGAGATGCCAGTCGCTGTCGCCATACAGTTTCTCGAGCACCAGCAGCCGCTTGTAGCAGTGGCCGATCCGGTACTCGTCGGTCACGCCGATGCCGCCGTGCAGCTGAATGCCCTGCCCGCCGACGAAGCGGCCGGCCGAGCCGAGCATCACCTTCGCCGCCGAGACGGCCTGTCGCCGCGCGGCGGGAGCGTCTTGCAGATGTGCGATGCCGCGATACAGGATCGAGCGGGTTTCCTGCACCTCGACGAACATCTCCGCCATGCGGTGCTGCAGCGCCTGGAACTTGCCGATCGGCTGGCCGAACTGCTGGCGCGTCTTCAGGTAGTCGCTGGTCGTCGCGAGCACGGCTTCCATGCAGCCCAGCGCTTCGGCGACTTGCGCGAGCGCGGCCCGGTCGAGGGCTTCTTCCAGCAGGCCCAGGGCCGCTCCCGGCGAAGAGAGCTGGCTTTCCGCACCGACAAAGACCGAGCGCAGTTCGACATCGCCGGCGCGCGTGCCGTCGATCAGCGGATAGAGCTGCAGCGCGACCGCATCGCGCGGCACCAGCCAGAGGCCGATGCCCTGCCCCTCGACCCGCGCCGAGACGATGAAATGATCCGCGATGCCGGCAGCGGGCACCATCATCTTGACGCCATCGACGACCCAGCCGCTGCCCTCGCGCCGCGCGACCGCGGTCACGCCATCGAGCTGGAATCGGCTGGCAGGTTCGCTGTGCGCGAGCGCGATCTGCACCGTGCCGGCTGCCAGCCCTGGCAGCAGCCTTTCCTTCGCGGCCGCGAAGCCCGGCGCATCGGCCGTCTCGATCAATCGGGCGGCGAGCACCGCACAACCGATGAAGGGTTCGAGCACCAGGCCGCGGCCCAGTTCCTCGGCGACGATCGCGGTCTCGATGAAGCCGCAACCCAGGCCGCCGTAGGCTTCCGGCACGGCCAGCGCGAGCCAGCCCATGTCGGCGTACTGCGCCCAGCGCTCGCGCGACCAGCCGGCGCCGGCCACCAGTTGCCGCCGCGCTTCGAAGCCGTACTGCTCGCGCACGAAGCGGGCGGCCGCATCACGCAGCATCTGCTGCTCGTCGCTGAGGTTGAAATCCATCCCGAGTCTCCTGGCCTAGAGGCCGAACGCCAGCTTGGCGATGATGTTCTTCTGCACTTCCTGCGATCCGCCATAGATCGTCGAAGCCCGCGCAATCAAGGCCGCCGCGGTGCGCCCGGGCACGAAGGCAGGCCAGCGCGCGGCCTCGTCAGCGGCAATCAGTTCACCCTCGTCGTGGCCCCATTGGCGCAGCGAATGCAGGCCCAGGCCCTCGAGCTGAAGATCGGTGACGCGCTGCTGCAGCGCCGAGCCGCGCAGCTTCAGGGCGGAAACGACCGCATCGGCGTTGTTCGCGCTCTTCTCTGCGCTCAGCACGCGCAGCACCGAGTACTCGAGCGCCATCACGTCGACCTCGATGCGCGCCAGCTTCCGGGCGAACTCCGCTGTCTCGATCAGCGGCACGCCGCCGACCGTCGTACCGCGGGCGATCTCGCGCGCCTTCTCGAGTTCGCGCTTGTTGAAATAGAGGAAGGCACTGGCAGTGCGCTCCTTGTCGAGCAGGTACTTGGCGTAGGTCCACCCCATGCCGGCCTCGCCGACGAGGTTCTCGCGCGGCACCCGCACGTTCTCGAGGAAGACTTCGTTGAGCCCGTCGCCGCCTTCGATCGAGACGATCGGGCGGATGCTCAGGCCCGGCGTGTCCAGCCTGATCAGCAGGAAGGAGATGCCGCGCTGCGGCTTCACCGTGGCGTCGGTGCGCACGAGGAAGAATCCCCATTCCGACATCAGCGCGTCGCTGGTCCAGATCTTCTGGCCGTTGACGACCCACTCGTCGCCCTCGAGCACGGCCTGGGTACGCAGGCTGGCCAGGTCCGAGCCGGCGCCGGGCTCGGAGAAACCCTGAGCCCAGAACTCGTCGCCGCGGATCATCGGCGGCAGGAAGCGGCGCTTCTGCTGCTCCGAGCCGAAGGCGATCAGCACCGGCGCCACCATGTGCAGGCCCTGCCAGCCGTAGTCCAGGCCATCGGCGTTGTAGAGCTCCTCCATGAAGAGGTGCTTGCGCAGCGGGCTCCAGCCGGTGCCGCCCCATTCGGCCGGCCAGTGCGGCGCGCCCCAGCCGCGTTCGTGCAGCAGCGACTGGAAGCGGCGCACGTCGGCACGCGGCGGCGGGTGGGCGCCGATGTAGAAACGCCGGGCCATGTCGCGCGGCAGCTTGTCGCGGAAGAACGCCCGCACTTCGAGCTGGAACGCGGTGTCTTCCGAAGAAAAGTCGAAGCGCATGCGGGTTATCGACGACCTGATTGGTCTAATATATGAACATTGTTCGTTTATTCTAACGGCCTGTCGTCGGCTGTCAACGTGAACTCAAGGGGACTGGATTGAAGGACGTGAATGAGCGGGACTGAATCAAGCGGATCGGCGGGCTCACTGCCCCTCTCCGGCATCCGCGTGCTCGATCTGTCGCGCGTGCTGGCCGGGCCGCTGGCGGCGCAGATGCTGGGCGATCTGGGCGCGGAAGTGATCAAGGTCGAGCGCGCCGGCGCCGGCGACGATTCGCGCAGGATGGGCCCGCCCTTCCTGAAGGACACCGAAGGCCGCGACACGCGCGAATCGCCGATCCTGCTCGGCACCAACCGCAACAAGAAGTCGATCACGCTCGACCTGGCCAAGCCCGAGGGCCAGGCCATCGTGCGCCGCCTCGCCGCGATCTCGGACGTGGTGGTCGAGAACTTCAAGGTCGGCGACCTGAAGCGCTACGGGCTCGATCACGAAAGCCTGCGCACGCTGAATCCGCGCCTCGTCTACTGTTCCGTCACCGGCTTCGGCCAGAGCGGGCCGTACGCGCCGCGGCCCGGCTACGACTCCATCTTCCAGGCCATGGGCGGCCTGATGAGCGTCACCGGCTATCCGGACGAGGAAGGCGGCGCGCCGGTGAAGACCGGCCCGTCGATCGCCGACTTCATCGGCGGGCAGTTCGCGGCGATCGGCGTGATCGCGGCCCTGTACGAGCGCGATGCCCATGGCGGCCGCAGCGGCGGCCGCGGCCAGCACCTGGACATCGCGCTGCTCGATTCGGTCATCGCCTCGCTGACCCACTACTCCGCGCAGTACCTCGCGACCGGCATCGTGCCGGTGCGGCGCGGCACCCAGGGCAACGGCGGCCTGCCGTCGCAGATGTTCCCGTGTGCAGACGGCGCGGTGATGGTGGTGTGCGGCAACGACGAGCAGTACCGGCGCTTCTGCAAGGCGCTCGGGCGGCCTGAACTCGGGCACGACGAGCGCTTCGCGAGCAACCCGGTGCGGGTGCAGCACCGCCAGGCCCTGGCCGAGACCTTCGATGCGATCACGCGGCAATGGCGGCAGCAGGACATGCTCGCCGCAATGGAGAAGGCCGGCGTGCCGGCCGGGCCGATCTACGACCTGGAGCAGGTCTTCAACGACCCGCAGGTGCAACACCGTGGCATGGCCGTCGAGGTGGCGCATCCGCTGTCGGGCACGCTGCGGCTGGCCGCCAATCCGATCAAGTTCTCCGACACGCCGATCACCCGATACACGGCCCCTCCGATGCTCGGGCAGCACACCGCCGAGGTGTTGAAGCGGCTGCTGGGGATGGACGATGCCGAGCTGGCGCGCCTGTCCGGCAGCGGCGTGATCTAGCCGCGCTACGCCGCCAGCAGCCTTTGCATGTCGGCCAGGAAACGATCGAAGTCGAGCGGCTTGGTCCAGTAGTCCGCCGCGCCGAGGGCGCGCGCCTGCTTCATCAGCTCGGGCATCGCATTCGCCGACAGCGCGATGACGGTGAGGTCTCGCGTCGCCGGATCGGCGCGCAAGGCACGCAGCACGGCAAGCCCGTCCATGTCGGGAAGCTGCATGTCGAGCAGCACCAGGTCCGGCCGCAGCGAACGCATCAGTTCGATGCCGCTCGCGCCGTCCTCCGCCTGCACCAGATGCACTCTGCTCCAGCGCGCCAACAGCTGTTCGACGAGCAGCAGGTTGACCGGGTTGTCTTCGACGTACAGCACCACGCCGGCCGGAGACTCAGCGTCGCCGGCCGAACCGTCCAGCGTCGCGCGGATCGAGGGTGCGAAAGCCGGCGTATCGCCTGCCTCGGCGGGCTGGTAGGCCGGCAGCGAGACGCGCACGCGCGTGCCCCGCCCGGCCTCGCTGTCGATCTCCAGCTGACCTTGCATCATGCGCACGAGCTGGCGCGTCAGCGTCAGGCCGATGCCCGTGCCTTGCACGCCGCTGCGCTCCTGGCCGAGGCGGTTGAAGGGTTCATACAGATGACCCAGTTGATCGAGCGTCATGCCGATCCCGCTGTCGATCACATCGATCAGCACCGCCTTGCCGTCGTTCGTCACCTCGACGCGCACCGATCCCCCGGGCCGGTTGTACTTGACGGCGTTGGACAGCAGATTGATGAGCACCTGCCGCAGTCGGATCGGGTCGGCAAGCATCCAGACCGGCGGCTGCTCCCGACCCGGCACCGACAGGCTCACGCCCAGCGGCTGCGCCAGCGGCTCGGTCATGTGCAGTGCCTCGTCGAGCAGCGGGCCGAGCTCCAGCGCCTGCGCCTGGATCATCAACTGGCCGCTCTCGATGCGCGACACGTCGAGCACGTCGTTGATCAGCGCCAGCAAATGCCAGCCGGCACGGTGGATGTGCTCGAGCTGCGTCAGCTGTTGCGGCGTGAGCCGCTCCGGCGCATCGGCCTGCAGCAGTTGCGAGAAGCCGAGCACCGCGTTGAGCGGCGTGCGCAGTTCATGACTCATGCGCGACAGGAACTCGCTCTTGGCGCGGTTGGAGGCCTCGGCCGCCCGTCTCGCCGCCGCCTCCACCTCCGCCTGCTTGCGCCCGCTCAGGTCGAGCACGTAGGCGAGGCCGTTTGCTCGCGAGCCTTCCAGCAGGGCACCACCGATCAGCACCGGAACGCGGCGCCCGTCCTTGTGGAGGAGCTCCTTTTCGTAAGAGGAACAAGTCCCGGTTCGCTGCAGTTCTTCGGCCGCCCGCGCATCGGCGGCGACGTGTTCCGGCGGCGTCATCGTGGTCCACCGCGCCTTGCCCGACAGCAGTTCGTCGCGGCTGTAGCCGACCAGACTCAGGAAGGCTTCGTTCGCGTCCGAGATGCGGCCCGAAAAATCCCAGAAGAAAACGCCGATGATGTTGGATTCCACCAGGCGTTGCACGCGCGCCAGGCTGTCGCGCAGGCGCGCTTCGCTGCGCCGCAGGTCGCGATGCGCGAGCAGGCTCGACAGGCCGTCGGCTAAACGCCGGCCGATTTCCTGGAAAAGCTTCATTTCCTCCGCCGTCCACACCCGGGGGTGGGAACATTGATGCAGCCCGAACATGTAGGGCTTGTCGGTTGGCGGGTAGATAGCCACGGCCAGCATGGACTGCACGCCGAATTGCTCGCGTGCTACCGGGGGCACCGGATGCTCGGCCCCGGGGCCGGAGGGCACCGGGCTGTCCGAAGCCAACACGGCTCGGTACATGCCGAGGACTTGCGCATCCATCGGAATCTCGAGCCCGGCGATCGAGGCGCCTGGATATTCCGGCCGGGTGCGCTCCATCGGCACCCGCCAGGTCAGCGCCTCCAGGACGCAGGGATAGACCAGCCATGCGCGATCGCAACCGAAGATCGACAGGACGGCGTCGAGCACATCGCCCAGCATCTGCTCGAGATCATCGGATTCCCGTATCGCCAGGTTGATCCGGTCCATGCTGGCAAAGAAGTGCAGCGTAGCCTGCCCTTGCTGCTCGAGGCGCTTGCGCTCGATGCGGGCGCGCAGGACCACGATGCCGAATGCCAGATCGCCCGACAGTTCATCCAGCAGGCGCATTTCGTCCGCCGTGAAGGCATTGACCTCCTTCGAGTACAGGACGAGAACGCCGAAGGTGCGCTGGCGCTCGTCCTTCAGCGGCAGCGAAATGACCGAACGAAAGCCCAGCCGGAGGGCGCGGTCCCGCCAATACCCGGCCGGGAAATCGACCGCAATGTCCTGGACCCAGACGCTTTGCTCGCTTCGAATGGCGCTGCCGGAGGGGCCGCTTCCGAACCCCGTGTCGGCCCAGGTGAGCGAGGCACCGTCGAGGAACCCATGATCGTCCCCGCCGGTGGCGACCGGGCGGATGGTCCTGGCCTCGTCGTCCTCGCGGTATCCCACCCAGGCGGCGGCGTAGCCGGCCTCGTCGCAGACGATGCGGCAGATCTCGTCGAGTAGGCTCTGTTCGTCCTTGGCGCGCAGCAAGGTCTGGTTGCAGTTGCTGATGGCACGCAGTTCGCGGTTCAGCCGCCGTTGCGATTCCCGCGCCAGCTTTTCCGCCGTGATGTCGTGGAACGTCGTGACGACCGATCGAGGGGCTGACTCGCCGTTCGCCATGAGCGGCCGCGAGTTGATGGAAATCCAGGCCAGGCTTCGGTCCGGCCGGTGAATACCCATCACGACATCGGTCTGCGGCACGCCGGTACGCAAGGTCAGCATCGCGGGGTGGAGATCGCCCGGGAAGGCGCTTCCATCTTCACGGATCGCTCCCCACTGCAGATGATCGGGGGTCTGCCCGATCATCTGTTCGGCAGATCGTCCATGGATCTTCTCGGCCGCAGCGTTGACGGCGGTTATCTCGCCATTCGCGTTCAGCACGCAAAGGCCTTCGGCCATGCCGGAGATCACCGACTGGTACAGCGTCTCGGTGGTCCCCAGCGCCTGCTCGACGCGTTCGTGCTCGAGGCGAGCGCGCAGGGTCACGATGCCGAATGCCAGATTGCCCGCCAGCTCGTTGAGAATGGAAACCTCTTCAGGGTCGAAGTCATCGACTTGGCTGGAATGGATGGCCAGTACGCCGAAGGTCTGGCCCTCGCTCTTCAACGGCAAGGCGACGGCGGAGCGATAGCCGCGCCGTATGGCCTCCGCGCGCCAGGTGGCGGCGGCCGGATCGTCGAGGAGATCGCGGGCGATGCTCGGCTGCCCGGTGCGCACCGCGATGCCGCCCGGGCCGCGGCCGTATTCGCTATCCTCCGCCCAGCTCATCTTCGTGGGCCGGGCGAAGCCCCCTTCGGCCCCGCCATAGGCCGCCGGCCGCCAGCTTTTTTCCTCATCCCGTTCCGCGAACGCGACCATGGCCATCCGATAGCCGCCTTCATCGATGGCGATGCGGCACACTTCGTGCAGCAAGCTGTTTTCGTCAGCGTTCGCCCTCAATGCCCGGTTGGAACTGCGGAGCATCCGCAAAGCGCGGTTCACTCGGGCAAGGTCGGTAAAAACCCGCGGGCCGCCCCCCGTGCCGGTAACAGCGGCCGCACCGGAACGGTCGGATCGATTTCCATGCCCAGCGACGAAACGGGCCATTGCTACCTCTCGAAATGGACTTGCACCATCTGCGTCGGTCGCCCTTCCCTGTCTCGGAACTATATCGGGATCCTCTGGCCGTTCCGCATGAACCGTCAGTCCGCCGGGCCGTCCGCACTGCCGACTCCCTCACGCCTCGCCGGGCCGATGGGAAGACTTCGAATCCTTGCTGCGACCGGCTCAACCGCCGGCGTTCGCACCGGCCGATGCGATGAACACGACCAGCACCACGGCGAACACGCCGGTGAATACCATCAACGAGCCGGCTCCGGCGGCGCTGGCAAGCGCTCCGGCGGCCAGCGGGCCGAATTGGAGAATCCGGTGTAGGTGATCGACACGCGGCTGACGTCGCCGGTGATTCGCGCCAAATCACCGGCTTGTGCCGCAGCGATACCGAAGCGCGAGCATCCGGCCGAATCGGCGGATCGTGTTCAACATCAAAGGCAATGACTACCGACTGGTCGTGGCGATCGCGTTCAAATTTCAGGTGATCTACATCAAGTTCATCGGAACGCACGCTCAATACGATCGAGTCGACGTCGATACAGTAGAACTGGAGTGAGTCATGGAAATCCGCCCTCTCCGTGAAGACGCGGACTACAAAGCGGCATTGAAGGAGGTCGCGGCGTTCTTCGACAATGAACCCGACCTCGAGAGCGCTGAAGGCGACCGTTTCGAGGTTCTCGTGACGCTGATCGAGGCCTACGAGGCAAAGCATCATCCAATTGGCCCACCTGACCCCATCGAGGCGATCAAGTTTCGCATGGAGCAGGGCGGCCTGTCGGTTCAGGATCTTGTTCCGATGATGGGTCGGCCGAACCGTGTGTACGAAGTCCTCAACCGCACAAGACCGCTCACGCTGGCCATGATCCGCAGCTTGCACGCGGGGCTCGGCATCCCTGCGGAAATATTGATTCAGCCTACCAAGGCTGCGGACAGCATGACGCGCTAGTTTCGAGCGACCTCCCGACACGTACCGCCCTCACGCCCCCTTTAAGCGCCTCGCGATCAGCTCGAACTCGCCCATCAGCGAGCCGACTTCCTCGGCCCCCTGCTTCCCGCAGACCTCGGCCCAATGCGCGGCCACGTCCTCGACGCTGGCGGGCGTGGAACGCGGGCCGATCCAGCCGGCGCCGACGCTCAGGAACACCCGCGCGTAGCGGCCGAGCGACGCCGAATAGATGCCGTGCGTGCTGTCGCAGGCCTCGCTGCACAGGTAGACCACGAGCGGCGTCACGAAGCCCGGATCGGCCGTATTGCCGAGCTTGTCGCCGAGCGAGGCGAACACCGCGCCCGAGGCCTGCATCAGCTTCTCGTCCATCGCTGCGCTCATGCGGCTCATCGCCGTCGGCAGCAGCGCGTTCGCCTTCACGCCATGTTCGGCGCCTTCCAGCGACAGGATGTTCATCAACCCCACCAGGCCGGCCTTGGCCGCGCCGTAGGCGGCCTGCTGATGGTTGCCCAGCATCCCGGCGGCGGACGAGGCCAGCAGGATGCGGCCATAGCCTTGTTGCTTCATCTGGCGGAAGGCGGGCCGGCTGACGTTGAAGCCGCCCTTCAGGTGCACGTCGATCATCGCGTCGAGCGTGTCGTCGGGCAAGTCGTCGATCGGCGCGTTGCGCAAGCTGCCGGCGTTGCTGATCAGCACGTCGACACGCCCATAGGCATCGAGCGCCGTCTTCACGATGGCTTCGCCGCCGGCCGAGGTCGAGACCGAGTCGTAGGAGGCGACCGCTTTCCCGCCGGCTGCCCTGATCTCGGCCACGACCTTGTCGGCCATCGAGGTCGAACTGCCCTTGCCGTCGAAACTGCCGCCGAGGTCGTTGACGACCACCGCGGCACCACGCGCGGCCAGTTCGATGGCATAGGTGCGGCCGAGGCCGCCGCCGGCCCCGGTGACGATGGCGACACGATGGTCGAAGCGGATGGGAGTAGTCATCAGGTCTCCTTGGGTGGCCCTGCGGGCCTGGTGTGGGGACGAAGATTCAGCGCTGCACTTCGAGCGCGCCGAGCCGCCGGCTTGCCGCGCGGGCATCGTCGATGAGCCGGTCGAAGATCGCTTCCGCGCTCTCGACGGCATCGGCGAAGACCGCCGCCGGGCCGTAGTCCAGCATGCCGGTGCGGGTGTCGCCGCTGAGATAGGCCTGGTGCGCGAGCGCGCCCATCACATGCGGACGATATTGTTCGAAGTCGCTGACCTTGGCGTCGTCCAGCGCCAACGCGGCTTCGGCACTGGCATTGCGGTAGACGCGGTGGTGATCGCGGATCGCCTTCTTGACCACGACGCTTTCGGTGCCATCGCCTTTGACGACGAGCGCCTTCGCGGCCGCATGGATCCAGAGCTCTTCAGTGACCAGCAGGCGCGTGCCCATCAGCACCGCATCGGCGCCCATCGCCAGCACCGCGGCCAGCTGCCGCCCGGAGCCGATGCCGCCGCCGATGACGATCGGCAGGTCGATCACCTGCGCCGCATGCGCCGCCTGCACGATCGAGCCGATGCCGTAGATCCCGGGGTGGCCGCCGCAGTCGTTGCCGACGATGATCACCGCATCGACACCGAGCCGGGCGGCACTCGCGGCGTAGCGCACGGCCGGCACCTTGTGCAGCACCTTGATGCCGGCCTGCTTCAACTGTGGAACGACAGGCTCCGGGCTCGCCCCCGCGGTCTCGACGCAGCTGATGCCCTCTTCGACCAGGATATCGATCTGACGGCGCACCCGGTCGACACCCCCCTCCTGGCGCGAGATATAGAGATTGACGCCGAAGGGCTTGCCTTCGGTCAGCTCCCGGCACAGCGCGAGCTGATCCCGGAATTCGGCCGGATCGGGGAAGCCCGCGCCGACGATGAAGCCCATGCCGCCGGCATTCACGACCGCAGCGACGTAGCGCGCGTCGGAGACTTTCGGACCCAGGCCACCGGCCAGGATCGGGTGGCGGATGCCGAGCAGCTCGGTGATGCGGGTGCGAAAAAGAGCGGGGCGCATGGGTGCGGTGTCGAGAGCAGGAGGCTGTCGAGGGCGCGGTCAGGCTGGCCGCGCGCAGAGCACGCGCGGGCCGGGTGCTGAACTGAACAATTCGCTGACGACGCCGGCGCGGCGGCGCAGCACGGCCGCCGCGCTGAGTGCGGACTTGGGCGTCATCTCGCCGCTGTCGAGCGTGGCCGGCTCGGCCTCGATGACCACGCGAACGATGCGGCTGGCACTGCCGGTGCCTGCCGCGGCGAGCGCATCGAGGCGCTGCTGGAAGTGCTGCCGGACCACCGGGTCGGCCAGCAGCGAAGCCGCATCGAGGGTCGCGCTCGGGTCGGCCACGAGGGCGCGGCAAGCCGCGATGTCGGGAAACACCAGTGCGCCGACGATCTCCTCGCCGCTGCCGGCGATCACCACATCGAGCGCGAGCGGCGAGAACGCCGCCACGGCCGCGCTGCGCAAGGCCCCGACATGCACCCAGGTGCCGCTCGAGAGCTTGAAGTTCTCGGCGATGCGGCCGTCGAAGCGCAGGCCGCGCTCGGGGTGTTCGGCATCGACCAGGGTCACTGCATCGCCGAGGCAGAAGAAGCCTTCTTCATCGAACGCGGCGGCGGTGCGCTCGGGGTCGTTCCAATAGCCGGGGCTGATGCAGTCGCCCTTCAAGCGCAGTTCGAGCTTGTCGTGCACCGGCGTGAGCTTGGCGTCGACACCGGCCAGCGGCAGGCCGACCATGGGTTCGCGCCGCGGGTCCCAGCTGGTCGTGGTGGGCACCGGACCGCACTCGGTGGAGCCGATGCCGGAGACGATCAGCACCCTTTGGCCCATGTGCCCGACCGCGACCTCGTCCAGCCCGGCCCAGACGTGCCTGGGCAGCACCGCGCCGCCGTAGTAGAGCAGCTGCAGCCGCGCGAAGAAGCGCTGCCGCAAGACCTCGTCGCAGCGCAGGTGGGGCAGCAAGGCGGCCAGTCCGGCGGGCGTGTTGTAGTAGATCGTCGGCGAGATCTCGCGCAGCGCTTCGACGGTGGCTTGCACGCCATCGGCGAGCGGCTTGCCCGGATCGAGGTAGTAGGAGCCGCCGCAGTACAGCGCCAGGCCGATGTTGTTCGTGCCGCCGAAGGTGTGATGCCAGGGCAGCCAGTCGACCAGCACCGGCGGCGCTTCCAGCAGGAACGGCATGGCCTGCTGCACTTGCTGGCGGTTGCTGCACAGCATGCGATGGTTCAGCACCACGCCCTTCGGCTCGCCGGTCGTGCCCGAGGTGAACAGGACTTTCGCGACATGCCCGGGCTCGATGGCGTCGTAGGCGGCGTCCACGCCCGGCCCGGGCTCCACGTCGAGCAGCGAAGCGAACGGCGTGGCACCGCCGGCGAGCGCCCCTTGCGCACCGGCCACGACCAGCTCGGCGCGCGGAAACGCGGCGCGGGCCGCCGCCCCATAGGCCTGGGCGCTCGATGCGAACACGAGGCCGGGCCGCACGCAGGCTTCGAGAAAACGGAGCTTGGCGTAGTCCTTCGACAGCAGCGAATACGCCGGGGTCACCGGCACGTAGGGAATGCCGACATGCGTGCAGGCCAGCGCCAGCAACTGGTTCTCGACATCGTTCTCCGAGAGGATCATCACCGGCCGCCGCGCCGACAGGCCGCGGTCGAGCAAGGCTTGGCCGATGCTGCGCACGCGCGCGTGGGTCTGGCGATAGCTGAGCGTCTCCCAGGCGCCGATCGCCGGCCCGGCGGGCGGGCGGCGAGCCAGGAACACCTGGTCCGGCGTGGTCTCGGCCCATTGCACGAGGCGCTCGGTATAGCGCCGCGGATAGGCCAGCAGCGGCTCCTTCAGCCGCAGCCGGATGCTGCCGTCGGCGCTGCGATGCACGTCGCAGTCGGTCGGCCCCAGGTGCACCGCTCGGTACGGCGCATCGAACCAGGGATCCCCACTCGGCATGTCGCTGTCTCCTCTGGGCCTCGCTCGCGGAGCTTTGCAAGCCCGGCCAAGGCGTCTAGAATTGATCACATAGTTGAACGATGTACTATATTAGAAACGAGGTCGATTGCAAGAGGCCGCCCGCCGGGACACCAAGGAGATTCATGTCCGACATCCTTTTCGAATGCTCGCCCGAGGGCATCGCGACGCTCACGCTGAATCGGCCGGAGGCGCTGAACGCCTTCAGCTTCGGCATGTACGAAGAGCTGATCGCCATCCTCGAACGCCTTCGGCACGACACCGAAACCCGCGTGCTGATCATGACCGGCGCGGGCCGCGCCTTCTGCGCCGGGCATGACCTGCGCAGCGCCGGGCCGGCTCCGTGGGTCGACCCGGCCTGGGGCAAGCCCTATGCGGCCAAGCACTCGATCACCCGCATCGCGCAGATCCCCTTGCTGATGCGTGCCCTCCCGCAGCCGGTGATCGCGGCCGTCAACGGCGCGGCGGCAGGGCTGGGCCTCGCCTTCGCGCTCGCGGCCGACCTCTGCCTCGCTGCGCACTCGGCCAGGTTCGTCAACGCTATCCACAACGCCGGCACCGGCCATGAACTCGGCATGAGCTGGATGCTGCCGCGCGCCGTGGGCACGCAGCGCGCTGCCGAGATCCTGCTGACGGCCCGGCCGGTCCTCGCCGACGAAGCGGAACGCATCGGCCTGGCACTGCGCGCCGTGCCCGACGATCGATTGTTGGCCGAGGCCCAGGCCTTGGCGGCTTCCATCTGCGCCAACGTGCCGCTGGGCGTGTGGCTGACCAAACAATCGCTGTGGCTGAACCAGGGTGTCGCCAGCCTCGAAGCCGCCTGCGAGATCGAGGCGCGGGCAGTGTTCCTGGCACAGGCGAGCGAAGACGCAGCGGAGAAGCGCCGCTCCTTCCTCGAGAAGCGGCCGCCGGTCTTCAACAACCGGTGACCGTCCCGATGCCAGCCCAGCCGTCTTCGGACAACGCCATTCCCGCCGGCTTCGAGCGCATGCCGCCCTTCGGTCCGTTCCACGAGCTGCTCGGGCCGATGTACCTCAAGCGGACCGAAGGCGGCTGCATCGTCGGCCTGCGGGTCGAGACGAAGCACTGCAATCTCGGCCCGATGATGCACGGCGGCATGGTTTGCACCCTTGCCGACACCGCCGCCACCTGGGCCAGCAAGCACTCGCGCAGTCCGCCGCTGAAAGTGCTGACGACGAGTCTTTCGGTCGGCATGATGGGCAACGCCGCGCCGGGGGACTGGGTCGAGGCGCGGGTGGAGATCCTGCGCTCCGGACGCAGCGTCGTCTTCTCCAGCTGTCACGTCTGGTGCAACGGAAAGCCGATCGCACAGGCCAGCGCCCAGTTCCAGGTGATGGGCGAAGCGGCCGCAGCGGCCG